>Ga0172379_10000169_pt1 | contig 178283 bp, 139 predicted proteins | sample GrowelOW334metaG_FD_119756 | JGI IMG/M metagenome (GOLD analysis project Ga0172379, IMG submission 119756) | Groundwater microbial communities from an aquifer near a municipal landfill in Southern Ontario, Canada - Groundwater well OW334 metaG | ecosystem: Environmental > Aquatic > Deep...
AAAAACCACCAACAAAGCCTCCTCTTAAATTAAAAAGAGCAGCCAAACTTTGTAAAAATTCACAAGAACGAAGATTAAACAGAAATTACCGTTAGTGTAATTTTCAATTTAGAAATTTAGGTATAACTTTATTTTAATTTATGAACTTATAACTTATACTTGAAAATTATGAAAAAAACGGTTACCCTATTTTTCGCATTGATGATGTTTTTCAACTTCAATGCCACTTTTGCTCAAGAAGAAGCTGAAGAAAGTCCATTATCGCTAGGTGCCGATATTGTTAGCCGCTATGTTTGGCGGGGTATGCAATTATCAACATCGCCAGCCATTCAGCCTTCCATTGAATACAGTTTTGGAAATTTAACAGTAGGTACCTGGGGTTCTTATTCCTTTGACCATGTAGATAATCAGGAGGTTGATTTATTTGTGACATATACTTACGAATCGTTCGCCTTTACTTTAAACGATTACTATTCTTTTAATACCCCTGGCAACTATTTTGAATGGAATAATGACTCTACTCAACATGCTGTAGAGCTTATGGCTACTTGGTCGGGCACCGAATCGCTACCCTTGTCGGTTACGGCGGGGGTATTTTTATATGGTTTTGATAAAGATGACGCAGGCAAAAACAGTTTCTCTTCGTATGTTGAGGTGAGTTATCCCTTTGATGTTAAAGGAGTAACACTTAGTCCGGTCGCTGGAGTAGCTTTAAATGGAAATATGTATGCTACCGATGGTTTTGGATTGGTTAATTTGGGCGTAAAAGCAGAAAAAGAAATTGAAATAAACGAAAAGTTTTCATTGCCGGTTTCGGCTTCATTACTTACCAACCCTGATGCAGGGGACGTTTTTTTAGTATTTGGATTTAGTTTTTAAAATATAGGAATAGCCCTGGTTTCGAAGCCAGGGCGATTTCTTATTGTGCAGCATTTTCTTATGTAAAATGATTCCGTTTCTTTAATTCCGGAAAATTTTCCTAAAAGCGTGTTGATTATTTTATTGCCACTAGGAGTGAACCGGTAATATAAACTGCTACCCAAAGCAGGTAAGCGTAACGGGAATAAAGGTGCAATCCTTTGGTCACATTTACTTCCGACCCTTGATTAAAATAAAAGCGGTAGGCCAATAGGTTTTCAATTATCATGGCCAATAAACCGGTGTAACCAATAAACCCATGAAAGGTAAAGGGGGAATTGGCAGACCCAATAATCATACAAATAGTAGCCGTAATATCTAGTATTAATCCTAGAGTTAAAAAAGCAAGTACTTTTTTTGTGATGAGTTTCTTCCGTTGTTCGGTTATAATTCCAATGGAATATGAAATTAAAGCTAGTGTCACTAAGGTACTGCCAATCAATATTATGGATTTCATTTTTTTTTCTTTTTTCTTAATAAATAACTATTTCTACAGGTTCAATTAAATTGAATATTTAGATATGTAGAGTACCAATTTTTTGAACCATTCGGGGGCTAAATATAATTTAAAATTTTAGATTTTAGCAATTAGTGCATGTTAGGTTAAAGTAAATTTTGAGGTGTTGGATATATAAATTGCAAATTTTCAATATTTGTTGAATTTAAAAATAATAGATAGCCATATGTGGGCTCACCCTGAAATTTGTGGTTTGATGTAACCCCAAAAAATACTACCTTACTTTTTCCTTGATGAAAAAGTAACAAAAAATCAAGACAAAACAATGCTTCCACCCGCTCTTCCAAATAGTAAGGCCCACGGCAAGGTAAATAAAACTCAATTTTTGGAATATTTCTGCCATGCAAATCATTTGTATGAAAAATTTCCGTTTCAAAACGCAAGCGCCCTTGCACGTGGGGCTAACTATTTGAAATTCACCCCACCGCCCGCCCGCAGTTTTGTCAGGCCACCGCACCGTTCTTATCTAATATTTGAGCCAGATAGCCATATGAAAATTGGATTTGTGGAATGTTTGGTAAAAAGGTGGATATACTCAGTACCTCAAAAAAAGATTAGCCCATGTTAAGGTTTTAGAAATAAAACAACACATTGGAATGCTTCTTACTCAACAACATGTTTTTTTGATTTTGAAATGGCAATAAAATTGTAATCTTTGAGCTTTTTATGCGACCAATTTTCTATTTGTTAATTGTAAGCTTTAATTAAAACCGTTTTATAATGAAAAGAAAGTTATTTGTATTCTTGTTTAGCTTGCTTGGGATTTCTTTATTCTCTCAAAATATTGAAAAAAAAGGGATTACTCTTTCCGATTTATATCAAACCTATTCATTTTATCCCAAGACAGTTAAAGGCCTTCAGTCGATGAATGATGGACAGCATTACACTGCTTTGGTTGGAGATTCAGTTCTTATAAAATATAGCTATAAAACAGGTGAACCCGTGGCAACATTGGTATCTGTAAGTGATTTCAATAATCCACAAATTCAAGAAATTCAGAGTTATATTTTTAATTCCGATGAAACAAAGCTGATTTTTTACATCAATCGTGAAGATATTTACCGGCACTCCTTTACAGCCGATTACTTTGTTTGGGATTTTGAAATCCATAAATTATTGCCGGTATCATTAAATGGTTCGCAGCGATTGGCAACGCTTTCGCCCGATGGTGCTCAGGTGGCCTTTGTTCGAAACAACAACCTTTTTATTTCGGATTTGGCGACTTCAGCCGAAAAACAAATTACCACCGACGGGGAATTCAACAAAATAATCAACGGAGCACCTGACTGGGTTTATGAGGAGGAGTTTGAGTACAATCAGGCATTTGCTTGGTCGCCCGATGGTAACTATTTAGCCTATTGCAAATTCAATGAAACCGAAGTGCCCGTTTTTAACATGACCCTCTATGCTGGCCTAGAACCTAAAATTGAAAAAAATGGTTTATATCCTGAAAACTATGAATTTAAATATCCAAAAGCAGGCGAAAAGAATTCGGTAGTTACGGTTCATTCCTATCAAATAAAATCCGGCGAAACCGTAAAGGTAGATGTTGGGCCAGAACCCGATCAATACATTCCACGATTGAAATGGTCACCTACAGGCGAGATGGTTGTTTACCGGCTGAACCGGTTGCAAAATAAACTGGAATTTTTGTATGCCGATGCCAAAACCGGAAAATCAATGGTTTTTTATACTGAGGAAAACAGTCGTTACATTGACGAAGGTTATTTTGATGATCTCACCTTTATTAATAATGGGCTACAATTTATATATAGCAGCGAACGCGATGGATTTGCCCATTTGTATTTGCATGCCGCTAATGGAACGCTGATTTCGCAAGTTACAAAAGGGGCATGGGATGTGACTGATTATTTAGGTTTTGATGCGAAAAATAAGCTGGTTTATTATCAGAGTGCTGAGTCAGCAGCAACCCAACGAGATATTTTTGTGATAAAGGCTGATGGGAGTGGAAAAAGAAAACTAAGCACCCAATACGGAACCAACCGGGCTTTATTTAGCAGTTCATATACTTATTATATTAATTATTTTTCGAACGATACAACTCCTACTTTAGTTACCTTGCACGATGCCAAAGGCAAGCTGCTGCGAGTATTAGAAGACAATGCAACACTTAAAGAAAAACTAAAAGGCTATAAATTTAGCCCAAAAGAGTTTTTTAATTATACCACCAGCGGGGGTATTACTCTTAACGGATGGATGATGAAACCCGTTGACTTTGATTCCACAAAAAAATATCCAGTGTTGATGACACAATACAGTGGACCCAATTCGCAACAGGTGTTGGATAGGTTCCGGGTTGATTGGGAACAAGTTTTAACTGATAAAGGATACATTGTTGCCTGTGTTGATGGACGGGGAACCGGTGGTCGTGGCGAAGAGTTCCGAAAAATGACCTATCTACAAATGGGTAAATATGAAACCTTGGATCAAATTGAAACAGCTAAATATCTTGGAGGTCTTTCGTTTATTGATTCTACACGGATTGGTATTTGGGGATGGAGCTATGGCGGTTTTATGGTTTTAAACTGCATGACTCAAGGTGCTGATTATTTTAAAACAGGAATTGCTGTGGCACCTGTTACCAACTGGCGATATTACGACAATATTTATACCGAACGATTTATGCGCACCCCGCAAGAGAATCCAACCGGATACGATGAAAATTCACCCATTTCATATTCCAATAAATTAAAAGGAAATCTATTGATTTGTCATGGAACTGCCGATGATAATGTGCATGTACAAAACACATTGGAAATATCAGAAGCTTTTGTGCAGTCCGATAAGCAGTTTGATATGTTTGTTTTCACCAACCGAAATCATTTTCTTCAAGGAGGGAATACTTATTATTATGTATATGTAAAGATGCTCGATTATATTCAGACTAATTTATAAATTCAGAAGGAGTTTTTTAAGGGAAACCCTCATTTTTATGAAATTTATTTACCAATTAAAGAAGAAGATCACCAAAATAACTTAATTTCGAATCTTTGTTAAATTACTAAACTATACGGAGGACTATATAATGAGCGATGCAATCAGACATTTAGAACCCAAAGCTGTTTGGGAGTATTTTTATCAGCTAACCCAAGTGCCAAGACCTTCGAAACACGAAGAAAAAATCAGGGCATTTATGATAAAGTTTGGTAACGATTTAGGGTTGGAAACTTTCATGGACGAAGTGGGCAATGTTATCATCCGTAAACCGGCAACCAAAGGAATGGAAGACCGGAAAGGGGTGGTGCTTCAAGGGCATTTGGATATGGTTCCACAGGCAAATAGCGATAAAAAACACGATTTTGCTAAAGATCCCATAGATGCTTATGTTGATGGAGAATGGGTTACTGCTAATGGAACCACTTTAGGAGCCGATAATGGGAGGGGAGTGGCTGCTGCTATGGCAATTCTTTCGTCAAAAGAAGTGGTGCATGGTCCGTTAGAGTGTTTGTTTACAGCCGATGAAGAAACCGGAATGTCCGGTGCATTTGGTTTGAAACCGAACGTATTGAAAGGCGATATACTACTTAATCTTGATTCGGAAGATGAAGGGGAACTTTATGTTGGTTGTGCCGGTGGAATTGATGGAAGCTTTTATTTCGATGCCAAATTAAAAGAGGTTCCTACGCACCATACAGCATTCAAATTAAGCGTTACAGGCTTACGTGGAGGGCATTCAGGACTCGATATTGCTTTAGGACGCGGAAATGCCAATAAAATTATATTCCGCTATTTACATCTTGCGTTGGAACGCTACAACATCCGCATTGCAGAAATAAGTGGGGGAAATTTACGCAATGCCATTCCACGCGAAGCATTTGCTACTATTGTAATTCCAGAAGGAAAAGCGGGTGAATTGGCGGGTAATGTTGCCCAATTTGAGAAGATTATTCAAAAGGAACTGGCATCAGCCGATCCAAATGTATCTATAAAGGTTACACCCACTGAAATGCCTGAAAAAGTAATTTCCGATGGAGTTCAAAGCCGATTAACCAAGGCTATTTATGGCTGTCAAAATGGTGCTATCCGTATGAGCCAAGACATGATTGGATTGGTAGAAACTTCTTCGAACTTAGCCATTGTTAAACTTGTAGGTGACCAAATTGCCGTTCATTGTTTGTTGCGTTCCTCAGTGGATACAGCCAAAGAGGATTTGGCAAATTCCATAGGCAGTGTATTCCGGTTAGCCGATGCAAGGGTTGAATTCACAGGAGAATATCCAGGATGGAAACCCAATATGGATTCCGATATCTTAAAAATAATGCAATCCACCTATAAAAAATTATACAACAAAATACCTGAAATAAAAGCCATACATGCCGGATTGGAATGCGGGTTATTGGGCGGTATTTATCCACATTGGGATATGATTTCGTTTGGACCAACCATGCGTTTTCCGCATTCACCCGACGAGAAAGTAAACATTGCCACGGTAGGTAAATTTTACAACTGGTTGTTGGAAACATTGAAAAATATTCCAAAAAAATAGAAATTTAAATTCAGTAATAATTTAAAGTTCAGGCTAAGTTGCCTGAACTTTTACAAAAATCAATTATATAAAAAAAAAGTATGACAGAAGCAATAAAAATTTCGCTCCGGGAATCTAAAGCAGCAAGATGGGCTGCCTTGGCAGTTGTGGCCTTTACGATGTTATGTGGTTATTATTTAACCGATGTTATTGCCCCTTTAAAAGGGTTATTGGAAGGAAAATTAGGTTGGGATAGTTCCGACTTTGGGTTCTTTAACAGTGCTTACGGATGGTTCAATGTTTTCTTGGGAATGTTGATTATTGGCGGTATTATCCTTGACAAAATGGGTGTAAGGTTTACCGGATTAATGGCAACCATTATAATGGTTTCAGGAACTGCCATAAAATATTGGGCGGTATCAACCCATGCCTTGGATGGACAGGTTTGGAAAGTGCTTTCTTTTGAAGCCCCTGCTCAAGTATTTATAGCAGGTTTAGGTTTTGCTATTTTTGCCGTTGGGGTTGAAGTTGCGGGTATTACCGTTTCAAAAATTATTTACAAATGGTTTAAAGGCAAAGAACTTGCCTTGGCCATGGGGCTTGAAATGGCCACAGCCCGTTTAGGAACTGGTCTGGCCATTGCTACTTCGGTTCCAATTGCGAAAGCTATGGGTATTATCGATGTTTCAAGACCAATTTTGCTTGGGCTTATTTTGCTTTGCATCGGGCTTCTTTCTTTTATTATGTATATGTTCATGGATAAAAAGTTAGATGCATCGGAAGTTCAAAAGACAGAAGCTGAAAAGAAGGAAGATGATTTCAAATTGAGAGATATAATTGATATAGTTACAAATAAAGGTTGGTGGTACATTGCTTTTCTTTGTGTACTGTTTTATTCGGCCGTTTTTCCGTTCTTAAAATATGCAACCGATTTAATGATAAACAAATTTGCTGTAAGTGAAGAACTTGCCGGTACAATACCTTCATTGTTGCCTTTTGGAACAATCTTACTAACTCCATTTTTTGGAAGTTTATACGACAGAAAAGGTAAAGGGGCAACTATTATGATGATTGGTTCGATATTGATTATTACAGTTCATGCACTCTTTTCAGTTCCATTCCTACATCATTGGATAATGGCCATTTTATTGATTCTGGTTTTGGGAGTTGGTTTTTCTTTGGTTCCTTCTGCTATGTGGCCATCGGTTCCTAAAATTATTCCTGAAAAGCAACTGGGTACTGCTTATGCCCTTATTTTCTGGGTTCAGAATTGGGGATTAATGGGCGTTCCTGCTTTAATTGGATGGGTTCTGGAAAAATATTGTATTACAGGTCAAGTTGTAAGAGATGGACTTACCGTGAATACCTATAATTATACGTTACCGATGATGATTTTCACCGGTTTTGGGGTTCTTGCCCTAGTATTTGCTTTCTTGCTTAAGGCTGAAGACCGTAAAAAAGGATATGGATTGGAATTGCCAAATTATAAAAAATAAACTTTCAAATAAGAATATTGAAACCGCCTTACATTGGGCGGTTTTTTTTTATGTCATGGATTCATCAATATCTAAAAAAAAGAAAAAAGTACTATCTTTAACTAGGTGAAATTGAATCTTGTTTTGAACAAAAGAAGACTTTGGTTTTTATACCTGTTAAATGGCATCCTATTTATTAATTATCCTTAAAAACAATCGGCTATGATTTTTGAAATGTATGGAACCGTAACCAAAGAGGAAAATGTGAAAACCGTGGAGCACGGTATATCACCCAATACTTTTGTGGTTGAGAATTTGGGAGTTTTTCCTGCCTATTATGGCGCTCATATACCCAGTGGTGCAATGGCTGACTCGTATTTTTTAATATTGCAGCAAAAAGAATCGACTGAAAAAATATTGAGAGCTACCCATGAAATAAAAGCAAGAATTCAATGTGAGTTTGAAGGAACTCCGGCCAGTTTGAATATTTATAATAACACCTATTATTCCATTCGGCTGCGTTATTTGAAAGATGCAGCCAATCTTTCCAAAATTCAGGAGCATTATCGTGATGCAGGTTTTACCTTTGCTAAGATGAAACGGCTGGATGAAACGGCTATAATCTATATAAAAAAAATATTCCATATAGAATCCATGAGTGACAATGTGCTAAAGGATTCTGAGAAAGATATGTATTATCTGAAAATTAACGAGCAGCTAACTTGGAGTCATTTTAAAAGCATTATTGCTCAAGTAAGGAATAACGTTACCCTTCCCGCATTTGATGGAGCATTAGCAGTAATATATGGTACCAAAGTGCAAGATTTGGTGCGTATTTATTGTAAATCAATGGGCTTAGCTGAGCTGGAATTATTACATAGTAAACTGGAAGAGGTTATTGCCAAATCAATACGGTAGCTGATTTTTTGAACTTAATTAAAACCAATTTTTTTGATTGCGGATTTCGGAAGGTTGATTTCGGATTATCGGTTTCCTTAATACGCAATCATAAATCCAAAATCCGCAATTCATTTGGTTTGTTCAATCCGCAATCGTAAATCCCAAATCCGCAATTCATTTGGCTTACTATTTATTATAAAAAGGTTTTTCCTTTTACTTGATATTAGGTAGTTATAAGTTTCTGAATTGCCTGATGAACTTGTTCAAAACTAAATGATTCCTTAACCCTTTTGAATTTTTCAACAATTTGCTCATTACAAAGATTACCAATACTTCCTTCGTGAGTGTGGTGGACTGTATGATCGCTTTGGAAATCTTCATTACCAATGGTTTGCGCCACTTGTTTGTAAGCATCCCTGAAAGGAACACCAGCCAAAACCAGCCGGTTTACCTCTTCAACGCTGAACAGATAATTATATTTAGGATCGGCTAATACATCGGTTTTTATTTGAATTTTTTCTAACATCAATTCGGTCATAGCCAAGGTGGCTTTGAGCTCATTCAATGCAGGGATTATCTGTTCTTTTAGTAACTGTAAGTCGCGGTGATAACCCGATGGCAAATTCGATGTCAACAGGCTGATTTGATTGGGAAGCGATTTGATTAGGTTGCATTTGCCCCGTACCAATTCCCATACATCGGGGTTTTTTTTGTGAGGCATGATGGACGAACCGGTGGTAAATTCATCGGGAAAACTTACAAAACCAAAATTCTGCGAATTGTAAAGGCACATATCCATGGCCATTTTCGATAGGGTAGAAGCAATACCGGCCATAGCATACGACAAGGTTTGTTCGCTTTTGCCTCGCGTCATTTGGGCATACACCACATTGTAATTTAAGTTGGCAAAACCCAACAAATCGGTGGTCAATTGTCGGTTCAACGGGAACGATGAACCGTAACCGGCAGCGGAACCTAACGGATTTTGGTTAACCACGTTATATGAGGCTTTTAAAAGCTCCAAATCATCGGTAAGACCTTCTGCATAAGCGCCAAACCACAACCCGAACGACGATGGCATGGCAATCTGTAAATGCGTATATCCTGGAATTAGAACTTCTTTATGCTTTTCGCTGAGTTGAATGAGGGTGTTGAATAAACCCTGCATTAAGTGGGTTACTTCCTCAATTTCAGCCCGCAAAAAAAGTTTTACATCTACCAATACCTGGTCGTTTCTGGAGCGGCCGCTGTGCACTTTTTTACCCATATCGCCCAGTTTTTGGGTAAGCAATAGTTCCACTTGCGAATGCACATCTTCAACGCCGGGTTCAATTACAAACTGCTGTTTTTGTGTTAGTTGGTATATATTTTTTAATTCGGTTTTAAGCGATGTTAATTCTTCTTTTGTGAGGAGCCCAATGGTTTCGAGCATGGTTATATGCGCAAGAGTTCCCAATACGTCAAAAGGTGCCAGATGAATATCGAGTTCGCGGTCGTTGCCAACGGTAAACGCTTCAACTTGCTGGTTGGTAGGGGTTCCTTTTTCCCAGAGTTTTGCCATGTTTTTATTATAAATGAAACTATTAAGGCTCAAAAATAGTAAGAATTGTTAGTATAAAGAGGATTTGTTTTATAATTTGGCATTTAAGGCCTATTATTTGGCACTTTGTATGGTTCTTTTTTTAGATAAACTACTTGAAAAAATAGGCTCAAAAAGGAGATAGCTTATTTTGCAATATTTCATTAACTTTGTAATTGACATGCCAGTAGTATTAAGAATAAAAGGGTTCCGATTTTATTTTTTCAGCAATGAAGGTGCTGAACCAAAGCATATTCATATTGATAAAGCTGAGGCAATGGGTAAAATGTGGTTGGATCCAACAGTTGAAGAAGAATATTTATATGGGTTTACTGTTAAAGAGCAGAAGGAGATTAAAGAGATAATAAATGATAACTTGGAACTCTTAAAAAATGCATGGGATGAGTACTTTGGAAAATAAAAGAATGGATATAAAGGCAAAAGATCCTATTGATGTACTGATTTTTGAGAAAGGACTCCGTATAAAAAATCTTATAATTGATAAGGACTTGGTCTTGATTGGAGTTATTTTGAATAATGGGAAGATATTGGAATCAAAAATATCGCGTTATCCAAGATTAAAAGATGCATCAATACAAGAGCTTGAAAAGTGGAAACTGATCAATAATGGTATCGGAATTACTTGGGATGCATTGGATGAAGACCTTTCCGTAAAGGGATTTATTCAATCGGTTGCAATAAATGAAATGCTTGAACACTTACTTGCAACGTTTGATCCGAAGAAAGCATCGGCATAGAGCACTAATAAAATGAGAAATGTTGCAGACCTAAAGTGGCTATTGAATCATTTGTTGTTTTCTTCAATGGAACAAAGGATTTTCCTTCAAATTATTGAAGTATCAAGGCCAACCTATCCAAAGAATTTTTCTTTCTTATTCCTGCCTGTTTAAACCGGTAACTATTTCCGAAGGGCGGTTCAAAGCAATTCTCAAAGGGAAATAAATCCACAAAGCACCACTGATAAAAATTGACCCAATCAGCATCATCAAAAAACCGCCCTGAATGCTGAATGAAGGGGAAAGGAGCGAAGGCAGTATTCCAACCAAAGCCGCCAAAACACCCAAAAACATTCCTGTAGCAAGGAGCATGAAATTCTCCATATATACCAATCGGAACAATTGTTTCCGGTTAAAACCCAAGGCAGTGAGCAAGGCCAGTTCGTGCTTACGCGCAACGATGTTTCGAAGCAACACAATGCCCAGTCCAATGGTGCCAATCAGGAAACCCAGTCCGCTTAATGCCATAAACACCGACAGATAGGTATTTTCAACGGAATTAAAAGTTGCCAATCGCCGGCTGGTTGGGGTTACTTCCATTCCATAATCAATGAGGCTTTGTTCCAGTATTTTTGCCACCAACTCTTGTTTGTATTTGGGAGCATCAATCAGCATTGTTTTTGAACCACCCGATGAGGGGAATTGTTCTCGAAAAACTTGATCAGAAATTAGGATATTCCCCTGAAAAATTGAATTGTTCAAGCCTCCGGCAAGGACCAATTTAAGAGGTTTGCCCATTTCATTACGATAAAATAAGGTATCGCCGATGCTTTTTTTCAATCCGTATTGAATTACGGTTTGGTCGGCATAGGCAGAGAATACATTGTTATCATGGGTTTTATCCAGTTCTTTCCAAGGGTGCGCAACCGGAACCTGTTTCAAAAGTTTTGCAAATGAAAATGCCTCGCAGGAATCGAATTCACAGGTGTTAACCGCCAGAATCCGTGGCCGTTGCGCCTGATTGAGATTCAAACAACTGGCATCATCGCCCTCAAGGCTCTGAAATTGAAGGAAGCGGACGCTATCTAAATCGGTTTCATTTGCAATATTTAAGTGGCTTTTGCCATCTGTTGAATTAAGATTGTAAGGTATGGCTGCGGTGGTATTGCTCCAAAGCAAATAGCCGCCGGTACCGGAATTGCGCAGGTTTTCGGAACCGTAAAATGTTTTTCGGTAGGCTCCGGTTAAAATCAAGGTAAAAGTGCCAATGGCCAGAAGTGATATTACTGCAATACTCTGGTTTCTATTCCGTTGGATGTTCTTAAAAGCCAGTTGAAATTTGCTGGGTACCGAATTAACAGAAGACGTTTTATTCATTTCAGGGTTATGGTAAATAAACAGAATGCTACCAATTAAAAACAACCCCGCTGCGGATAGATACATTCCGGCATTTTCAAACCTTGAGCTGAAAAAAGAATAGCTTACCAGTACCATTGCGCCTAACAATGCTGCGTAACTGAATATTTTCCAAAAAGATTTTTTTTTATGAATGGATTTAGAAGTTGAATTAACCTGATTTTTCATCAATCCGGCAATGGGCTGTCTGAGTTTTTGGCGCACCACCCAATAAATAGATAGCGAAGCAGTTACCGTACTGCTTAGGGCTCCAATGAGTATGGTAAATGGATTGATATAAATTTCAAGGGCATTGGAATGCACCGCATCATTCCAAACAGTATTTAATCCGGCCAATACTCCGTAATTATAAAATATTCCCAAAATGGAACCCACAATACTTCCCACAATAATGACCAAAGTAGGCTCCATAAACCAAATGAACTGAATGGTTTTTCTCTGGAAACCCAGTCCATTCAATAGGGCCATTTCACGGGAACGATTCTCAGCGTGCAACGAAAATATCAAAACCAAGAGCAGTATGGCAGCAGCAATAATAAAGAAACTGAGGCTCAAGAATAATTCGGCGAAGTTTACCGCATTGTTTGCTGCCGAATTCCCTTCGTATTGAGTGGCAATAATCTGTAAGCCAATTTCTTGAGGATTAATTCCAGTAGTTATGATATTTCTTAACGAATCCAATGAAACCTGTTCGGAACTAAACCGGATGCCGGTGAGGGTGCCAAATGGATTGCTCCAAAGGTTTCGTCCCGTTTCCAGCGATAACAATACTTTGGGGGTACCTTTATAGTCGTTCCAGTATTTTTCGTCTTTGTCGCGGATGCGTTTCAAGTCGATAGGAACACCGGTATTCCAATCGCGGCAACTTCCAGCATCGGAAAGCCCTTGAAATTTGGGCATCAGGGAATTATCGATGCCATTTCCGGTATTTGGTATGATGCGCTTTACCACAAATTGCCGGCTGGTTTCATTTAATTCCCGTAACGCATTGATTACATAATAATCCAGTTTGATAGAGTCGCCAACTTCCACTTCCAAATCAGAGGCTGTCCATTGGATTATGATAACTTCATTGGGCAATAAGCTTTCTCCAATTAAGGTGGATGCGGCTGCCGTTGCAAAGGAATAAGGGGTTTGTTTGTCGCTAAAACGGATGGTGTTTACCAAATAGGTAATTATGGGTTGGTTCTGTAAGTTGGGTTTATTAATAACTTTTTCAATGGGTTCGTCAATAAAAACCCGGTCCGATACCAAATCATAGGTTCCCTGTGAATCGCGGACAATGGTTTTTAGTCCCAAATCATCAATTTTCCAGACCGATTTTAGCGATGACTGAATTTTTTCCGGATTCAATTTTTGCTGCGGGTTGTCGGAAATTAGAATGGTATTGGCCAAATTGGACAGTTCCATTTTTTTGGAAAGGAAATCCAATGAAACAAAAATATTGTACGGATTTATCTGTTCGTTATTCAAGTTGAAATTCGCTAATTGGGAGTCGGTTGAAATGGCTTTAATGCTTAACCGTAAGGCAATTGATGGATTTTTTTCCTGGGCAAGCGGAGTATTTATAGTCATCAACCCGACACTTTCCACCCGCACCAACAAGTCGTCGTTTACTTTTAAGTTCAGTTTTTGGGCAACATTTTCACTGATAATTACTTCATCGGTTTTCAATACCGGCAACGGCATATCCGAAAAGTGGCTGAAACTGCTATCAATGCCAATAATTTTAGCGTTGTTGATCCTATTTCCGGTTTCCGTATTAACGGCAATACCTTGCAATTGAAGCAAAGGGGCAGTTGGTATCTGTAATGATGCCGCTAATTCTGTGGCTAACTGGCTGCGTACAAAACGGTTGTTGCCTACGAGGGCATAAGTTGTTTTTCCCAAACGGACCGTTACCTGCTTGTTAAGGCTGTATTTTACCGAATCGCCCACAATGAGTGCGCCTGTCAATACCGCGGCACTGATGGCTGTGGCAGCTAACAAGGCAAAATGCTGTTTCCGGAAATGCCAGAGGCTTTTTAAAATATAGTTGAGAAGGGTCATATCTACCTAAATTATTGAGCAATAAGCTTACCGTTAACAAGTTTATAGGTAGTATCCATGCGGTTTGCCAGTTCCAATGAATGGGTAACCAGCACCATAGCCAGCGAATATTCTTTCTGGATTTTTGAAAGCAAATCGCCTAAAAGCAAGGCGTTATCATGGTCGAGGGAACCGGTTGGTTCGTCGGCTAAAATTAGCTCCGGTTGGTTTATTAACGCACGCACCACTGCGGCCCGCTGGCATTCGCCAACCGAAAGCTGACCCGGAAGTTGGTGCACTTTATCGGATAAACCGACGGTATGGAGTAATTCCTTTGCCCTGGCCACTGCGGCTTTTTTCTTGGTTTTATCCTTTTGTGGAATGGTCGGAATCAATACATTATCGAGCAAATTAAGCTGAGGCAACAAATGGTGTATTTGAAATACAAACCCAATTTTTTGGTTGCGGATTTCAGCCAATTTTGGTTCCGACAAGGTAGTTATTTCGGTATGGTTCAGCCAGACTTTTCCGGATGAAGGTGCATCCAACGTTCCCATAATATTGAGCAACGTGCTTTTGCCCGAACCCGATGGACCCACAATGGCGATTGATTCGCCGGAATTTATACTGAGCGAAATATCTATTAATACTTCCCTTTGGGGAGTTCCCAAGTTGTTGAAGTACGATTTGTGAATGTTTTGAAGTTCCAGTTGCATAGGTTGAAGTTTTATTAGTTATAATGCCTTTTTGAATTTTGGTTGAATTGCGCCGTAACTAAATTCTACCTTGAATAAAATTTGTGATCCGGCGCCATACTAATTATAATTCTTTTACCCGGTGCGTTGCACCGGGCTGTATTCTCTTAACCTTTCAGGCTAAATAATTATTGAGTCAAAAGTTAAAAAGCAAGGATTTTTGGAAGTGTAGAATGAATTTACAGGTCTGTGGATTTCTCCCTTTTCAACTATTTTACAAAATCGATAACTCCCAATATGCAAGTATTCTTCAGTCATTAAATACAAAGCTTCGGTGAACAATAGATGTTAAGCATAATTCAATTTATTTAACATCTGTTGTTTTCCTAATTCAATCAAAAACTCAGGCGCAAAATCGGCTTCATTTTCCCATGTAATTGTATTTAATTTTATTTTGAAGGTTTTAAAGTACTCCAAATCTTTTAAGGGAATAAGTATTTTACGGGCATCTTTGAATATTGAATCCTTTAAGTCAGTCAAAATGGAATCGCCATTGTTAAAAGTTAGGAAAACTTGGTATCCGCCTTTGTATTCAGCCGATATAACATTTAGTATCATAGCTATTATTCTAAAGGTTGTATTTTTTTAAACTCACCTTTTCTTTTTATACAAATTTAATCATAACTCAAAAGGATTACAAAGTATTTAATTGAACTCGCCACCAATTACCTTTGGTTCTGAACTTTCCCATCTAGGGATTATGAAAAAACAGTTATTTATTCACCACTTTTTCGTATATCTCCAGCACCTTTTTTGTAAGCACGTCATTGGTGTAATGCTCTAAAACCGCAGCTCGGCCTTTTTCGCTCATTTCGGTTATTTCAGTAGGATTTGAAAGTACTTCCATCCATTTGGCAGCAAGGTTTTCTGCGGTATTGGGTTCATAAGTAACACCACCCCCAGATGTTGCAATAATTTCGGGAAATGCACCCAATGCCGGTTGTACCAAGGGCGTACCACATGCCAATGATTCCAGTTGATAGGTTCCAAAAGCTTCACCTTTAAGCACTGGGACTGATAAGATGGTGGTTTTTGCAAAAAAACCGCTCAACGATTCTTTGTCAAACTTATCAATGAATTCTACATCTTGGAAAATCCCTTTTTTCTTCAATTTTTTGATTTGTTTGTTAACAAAACGCTTGTCGTCGCCGGTCATTCCCCCCGTGAGTTTTAGTTTCACTTCTTTAAAGGATTCCTTTTCTTTTAACAGGATGAAGGCATCAATCAACACTTCAAAACCATGTTCTTTATACATACGCGAAAGATAGCCTATGGCAGGTGGATTCTGAACTGGCACTGAATACTGGTAAATCGAAGGATCAATGCCAATGTGCACAATGTGCATTTTATGGTCGGGGATTTTCATTTTCCGTTTCATTTCGGCGGCATAATAATCGCTAACGGCAATAAAAGCATCTACATCGTTGCCTTTTTGGCTCATTAAATCCCAAACAAATTGCTGGTAATGCTCATTCATGGCATCTACCCAAACATCTTCGTCCTGAAGCGAACACACCACCGGAACTTGTAACTGGTTACGGATTTCTTTTGCAAGCCCCAGCAACAGTGCATTGGAAAGATGTACCACGTCGGGTTTTATGTGAACCTTCAAAAAATCAATCAATTCTTGTAGTTCAATGTCTTGTTTTCCGTCTTTTCCGTTAAGCATGGAAATGGTCATCTCCTCCAGCCCTTCGGTTCGGGTGGAACCGGCTTTTTTTGCCGCGTATCGCAAAATGGGCCCCGAATTAAAAATGCGCTCCATCCAGTGGGGCATATTTTTGAACAGCTTGAAATTCTGTTTCAGGTAAATATTCACTGCGCCATAAAATATGGGGGTTTCGCCTTCTTTTACGTCGTGGTTGAAGTTGAGCGGCAAATAAATGGGAAGCATCAGGGCATCGTGGCCCAATTCCCTCAACGATTTGGTATATCCGCTGTCGCGAAGGCAATTGCCGCAGTAAAAGGTACCGCCAAAGCCCGGAACTATGTTTACTATTTTCATATTTTAAATTTTAGCCTCAAATTAACACTAATTCCAAATGGTTACAATTTGTAACCGTTTCATTTCCCTCTGTTAAAATCCTGTGTTTAAGAGCTTTCCAATAATTTCGAGCCCCTTGGTAATCAATCTGGCCAGTTAATATTTCAATAACATCAATTATGGAAAAAAACCATTTTTCTTGGTCTGCATCCCAAAGCGTTCTAACTTTTCTATCTTCAAACAGTTTATGGCAGTTTCTTTAGTCATGGCTGTTATTTTACAGAGTTTTCAATTATTTATGTTAGCATTTTTTATTTAATCGAAGACATATAAAACACTTAATTTAAATTCATCAATCCCATGAAAAAAACTATATTCTAAATCAAGATTAATATTAGCTTTTGGAATTGATTTAGAAATTCCAACTGAATAGTCATTAAATATACTTTCTGTAGTAAATCCAGCATTTAATAGTATATCTTCCCAAGGCAATTTACTTGAAGTCTTTACAGCTAAACTGAATCCTTCATATGTATGCTGATAGGAACTAGTATATTTTGCACTGCCAATTTGCAAAAGGGTATTATAAAAATAACAAGTCCCATATAAAGTGTAATCAGTAAATAAAAATTTTGAGGATGAAGATTGGGCATTGTAATAATTAATATTTCTATATGCAAAGGCAAAACCAAATCTAAATAGTTTATATTTATTTCCAAAATACCGTCCTATTTCTAAATCAGTCCTCCAGCTTTCCTGAAAATCAGTCTGATAGTTTGCTTTAATGGTCGTCATAATCGGGAAATTAGAAATCTTTGGTGTAAAATTGGATAAACAAATACCATATTGGTATTCTACCATTAGGCTATAAGATAGTCCAAGTTCTGTTTTATTCGGATAAAGACTATCTTTTTGCACAATATCATTGATAGGACTTATCTTGCTAGAGGATTGAAAAGTAAAATAAAAAATAAGAAGAAACAATAGAATAAATCTTTTCATAGTGATATGTTAAATATAAAATTACTGCCAAAAACTAAATATCTACAATTTTAAAATTAAAAATGCACCTAAAAATAACAGAAATTATCTTCCTTTCATTTCCCCTTCAAACTAAACGTAAAAACCCTTCCATCCTCGGTGGCAATAACCAACAAATCCTGAATAATGGCCGGTGTGCTGCTCGAAGGGCTACCCATTTCGTACATCCAATTTTGTTGGCCGGTTTGCAAATCGAGCACATATATGCGGCCATCGCCCGAGGCAACTACCACGCTCTTGCCCGAAATGACCGGTGAACCATTTATTTTCCCCAAGGTATTGAATTTCCAGAGAACGGCACCATCGGTTTTTTTGTAGCAGTAAATGGTTTTGTTGCCGGAGCCAATCACCACCTTATTTTCCGATACCGCCGGTGAAGCTATAAAGGAGCCGCCACCCGTCTGTTTCCAGATTATCTTTTTTGTGATATAATCCACACAAAAAAAGTCGCCATCGTAGTTTCCAAAAAAAGCCAGATTGCCCGACAATGCCGATGATGAAGCAATGTAAGTGCCGATATAAATTTTGTGTTTCAGTTTTCCGGAAGCCAAATCTACCACATGTAACTGCCCGTCGCAGCCACCAAATACGGTTACTTTTCCGTTGCTTGCCGGGGAACCGTTGATATAGTTTTCCGAAGTATATTTCCAATCGGGTTTACCGGTTGTTGCATTTACGCAATGGAGCGAAAAGTCGTAGCTTCCGGTAATAATTTTCTTTGTTTTTCCGGAGGTAAAATAGTTTGATGGCCCCGAAATTTGACCTTCGGTTTTATAGCTCCATTTTTCCTTACCGGTTTTGGCATCCAGGGCAAACAGTTTTCCTTCGAGCGAACCCACATAGAGAGTATTATCGAGGAAGAGCGGGGCTGCTTCCACCGTATTACCGGTGTTGAATGTCCAGTTGGGTTTGCCTGCCAATGAAATGGAATACACATTGCCATTGTTGGAACCTATGAAAATGCTACCATCGCTAATTACGGGCGACGATTTAGTTCCATCGCCGGTTTTGTATGTCCAGATTAGCTTAGGTGTTTTAGGGATTTGCACGCTGGTAATTCCGGTCAATGCCTCATTTCCCCTGAACGAAGGCCAAGAGGTGTTGGTTTGGGCGGTGAGTTGTATAACAAGAAAAAGGGGCAGGAAAATTATGGAATGTTTTAGCATAAAATTTAGTGTATAGTTTTAAATTTCTTCAATACCAACATTTACTTAAACATCAATCTTTCGGCGCAAGGATCAGTTATCGATAAAACATACTAATACTTGCGCCGATTACGGTTTATCATTATTACCCGGTGCAACGCACCGGGCTTTGTTCTCTTAGTCTTTCAGACTATTATATGAATATCCATAAAACAAGTTTAATCTTTTTTCATGGCCAATGCCCCGGTGGGACAAGCATCCACGCATTTTTTTGCGGTGTGGGTCAATGCTTCGGTAAGTGAGGCACCCAAGGAGGCATCCATCCTGACGTCGAAACCCCGTCCTACCAAGGTCAAACCAACCAGTTCTTTTTCTTGTAAGGTTATATCGATGCACAACCCGCATTTGATGCACTTTTCGGGTTCATAAACCACCCATTCGTGGGTTAACTGTTTGGTCATTATTTTCCGTTCGCCAATCAGGTATTTTTTTCGATCAATCTTATATTGGTCGGAATACAACCTCAATTTGCAATTGTCCAATTTGCGGCAATCGCAACGCATACACCTCATGGCTTCTTTTACGGCTTCGTCGGCAGTAAAACCGGCCAAATAGCCACCTTGGGGTGAATAACGAGAATCCAGAACCGATTCTTTTAAATATTCCGGATATTCGCTGCGCAAAAGCTTATCGAAACGGGAGTTGAACCGCCGTACAGGTTTTACCAAAAGCTTGTTTTGCAAAAATAAATGAGCCGATTCAGCGGCTGCTTTTCCTTGCGCCACGGCCCGTACCGCCATTTTTTGAGTCCGTATTACGCTTCCACAGGCAAATATGCCCGGTTCGGAAGTAGCCATAGTGCCATCTTCCGCTTCAATACCCGTTTTGGTGGTTTTAAACAGTTCACCCAATTGGTTATTTACTGCCACATCACCTGTTGCTATAATAATGGCATCAAAGCGGTTTCTGATTTCCGTTTCAAACAGCTCCGGAGTAATTGGGCTATTAAAACGGAATTCGGCACCCATTTGCCGGATAATTTCCACTTCACCATCAATAACCGGTTTGGGCAATTCTTCATCGGGGATGCTGTACCGCAGCGTGCCACCGGATTTTTCGTTTTTATCGAACAGCACACAATTATAGCCATACTTTAAAAGATAGTAGGCCGCCGCCAATCCTGCCGGGCCGCTGCCAATAATAGCCACTTTCTTGGAGTTTTGTAATGTTGGAATTTCAACCAAATTGTTTTCAGCAGCTACCAATCGCTTAAGCAAACAAATGGAAACTGCTTGATCAATCTGGGTTCGTCGGCAAGCTTTTTCGCATGGTGCCGGACAGATATAACCCAGAATATGGGGAAGGGCAATGGTTTCTTTTACTACTTTCAACGATTCGTCGAATTTTTGGGCTGCAATCAACCGGTTCATGAGCGGGATGTTCATGTTTGCCGGACAACCAATGCTGCAAGAGGCTTCACAGTCACCCACGTGGTCGCTCATCAGCAGTTCCAAGGCATCTTTACGGGCTTCCACAACTACCGGATCGTTAGTACTGAATTCCATTCCATCGGCAACCGGCAAGGCGCAAGAGGTAGTAATTTGTCCCGATTTCAGATTTTTCACCAAGCAAACCATGCACGAAGGATGGTTTCCGTGTCCTTTTAAATAACACATGGAAGGTATTTCAATACCGACCGAGCGGGCAGCTTCCATTACTGTAGTTCCTTCCGGGGCTTGAATGTGAATATTGTCAATTGTAAGTTGTACCATATTATGTTGTTATCACGGCATGGGTGGGACAAATTTGTTTGCAGATATCGCACTTGATGCATTTCTCGTTATCCACCCAATGCAATTCGTACGGTTTTGCCTCAATGGCTGCCGATGGGCAACGCTGCGCGCACATGGTGCAGCCAATGCAATCATCGGTAATGGTGTACCTTATCAGGTTTTTGCATTTGCCGGTTGGGCAATGCCCATCAATATGGGCTAGGTATTCCTCCTTAAAATAGCGGATGGTGGAAAGTACCGGATTGGGAGCCGATTTGCCCAAACCGCACATGCTTCCCATTTTGGTTTTTTCTCCCAATTCTTCCAGCATGGTTAAGTCGTTTAGCGTACCTTTTCCATCGCATATTTTAGTAAGAATTTCCAACATACGGGTAGTACCGATGCGGCAAAAAGTGCATCGACCACACGACTGGTTTTGGGTGAACGACAAAAAGTACTTGGCAATGTCCACCATGCAGTCGGTTTCGTCCAGTACAATTAACCCACCGGAGCCCATCATGCCCCCAGCTTCTTTTAACGAAGAATAATCGATGGGAATATCAGCCAAATTTGCCGGAATGCAACCGCCCGAAGGGCCGCCAATTTGAATGGCCTTAAATTTCTTCCCGTTTGGGATTCCCCCGCCAATTTGTTCCACAATGGTGCGGATGGTAATTCCCATGGGGACTTCAATCAAACCACCCCGGTTTACTTTTCCCGCCAAGGCAAAAACTTTGGTTCCTTTGCTGTTTTCGGTTCCAATTTCTTGAAATGCTTCCGCTCCATGGCGGATTATCCACGATACCAGACTCAATGTTTCCACATTGTTAATCAACGTAGGTTGTTCCCATAAGCCCTTTTCGGCTGGGTAAGGCGGGCGCATGGTGGGCAAACCCCGTTTTCCTTCAATGGAAGCAATCAGCGCTGTTTCTTCGCCGCAAACAAAGGCACCGGCACCTTCAAAAACGGTTACGTTGAATGAAAAAGAACTTCCCAGTATGTTTTGTCCCAATAACCCTTCCCGTTTACAAATTCCAATGGCTTCGTTAATCCGTTTCACCGCCAAAGGGTATTCCGCACGGATGTAAAATATTCCTTCGGTTGCGCCCACAGCAAAGGCGGCAATTATCAAACCTTCGATAATGCGATAGGGGTACGATTCGAGCAACATACGGTCCATGAAGGCACCCGGATCGCCTTCATCTCCGTTGCAGATTACATACTTGGTATCGGATTTAGCTTCATGTACTAATTGCCATTTGGTGGCCGATGGAAAACCCGCTCCACCGCGTCCCCGCAAGCCACTTTGTTTTATGGTGGATATTATTTCGTTGGGCGAATATTCCTGTAAGCATTTACTCAACGCTTCAAATCCTTCTTTTATCCGATACTCACCAATATCACTGGGTTTTAGTTCACCACGGAATTCGGTGGCAATGCTCATTTGGCCATCCAAAAACTCAAAAACGGGCGTATGGGTTTGGTCCAAATCGTACCGGTTAAACGACCTAGGCAGTTTTTCAGTAACCAAGCTATCGAAGAAATTGAATACTCCGGTTTTGAATTGGTCCAAGGAACCAAAAGGTTTAAAGTGCTGTTTAATGACATCCCTTACTTCCTGCGGTTTAATTTTGGTGTAAAACGATGGCTGTTCGCCCGGCTTGTGGATTTCCAAAATGGGAACTTGGTTGCAGATACCCACGCATCCCACATGCTTAACCGTTACATTGATATTGCTCTGGGTCAATGCTTTCTCCAATTCTACTTTAACGGCCTCGCTGCCACTAGCCACACAGCACGAACCCAACCCAATCCGTATCTCGCCTTGCGATTCAAGATTTGTTTTTGGTGTTGAAGATTTAGTAATATCACCGGTGGTTTCTTTATTCAAAAATTCCAGTAAAATATCGGGAGTTTGCTCAATCCCAACATGGCCAAAGGTTACATCGTCAATTTGAACCACAGGGGCTAAGGTGCAACAGCCCAAACAAGCTACTTTTTCGAGGGTAAAAAGCATTTCTTCATCGGTGTCGTCGTCCTCATTCAAATTTAAGGTACGTCGGAAGGCATCGTACACCAGACCGGCTCCTTTAACATGGCAAGCCGTTCCCACGCACACTTTAATAATGTGTTTGCCAACGGGTTTGAGCCGAAACTGGGAATAAAAGGTGGCAATGCCGTGAATGGACGATTGGGTAATTTCGGTTTTTTCGCAAACAAGCCGGAGCGCTTCTTCGGGCAAGTAATTAAACTCATTCTGAATAGCCTGAAGCATGGGTATCACCTCATCGGCAGAAGTACCAATTTGTTGGATTAACCCATCCACTTTATCTGTAATATCGCTAGTCATATTATTTTCCAATGCAATATAAATTTTTGTCGCCTCTTAGGTAAATACGGCCATTGGTAAAAGCCGGTGTACAAGCTGATGGTTCGCCCAATTTGGGTTCACCCAGCGAAACATATTCCTTATCGGCTTTAAAAATATGCATAATACCGTTTTTATCGAGCAAATATACTTTGTCCTCAGCAATTATGGGCGATGCATACACGTTGTTTCCAAATTCCTTTTCCCAATACTTTTCGCCAGTTACGGCATCGTAACACACCGTTAAACCATAACTGGTGGATAGGATAAGATACTTATCGGTAGCCACCGGGCTGGGAATGTCGGAAAGATAATCGGTGTTTTCCCATAATACGGTGGGTTGATCGACTCCAATTTTGATGGCCGCCAATTTAGAATAATCGTTAACCGAAAAAACCATTCCATTGGCATAAGCCACCGACGGACCCACTTCACCCGAAATACAGTCGATTTTCCAAAGTTCTTTTCCATCAGCCGGATTGTAAGAAGCCACATAAGGTTCCGCTGCCAAAATAATTTCGGTGCGTTTACCGGTATTTACAATTACCGGCGAGGCCCATGAAATTTTTACATTGCGGTTGGTGCTCCAAACCGTTTTGCCTGTTTTTGTGGACAGGGCAATCAACTTGGGCGAAGTTTTCTGGTCGTATTGTACAATCACCAAGTCTTTATAAATCATGAGCGACGATGAATGGCCATAATGATTACCAGGCATGCCGAGGTTTTCTGCCCATAGTTTTTTCCCAACCATATCCATGGCAATAATGTCGCCGTTTGAGAATATGGCATAAACCCCAAAGCCATCGGTAGCGGCGGTGGGCGCAGCGTGGCCAGTTTCAGCAATTACTTTGGGTGCTTGCCCAGGGGAACCGGGAATATTTTCAACCACAACAGCCCAAACCATGGCTCCGGTATTGCGATCGATGCAATAAACTTCACGCTTTGCGGTATTGGCGCCGGTCACAAATATTTTATCGGCCCAAATAATAGGAGAGCTGTATCCCGGCAATGGAATAGCGGTTTTCCATAGGATATTGGTGCCCGAAAGGCCATCCCAACTAATGGGGATGTTTTTTTGTTTAGCAATTCCATTACCACCCGGACCGCGGAAGGTTGGAAAATTGTCTTTACTAACGGCTTTGGATTTTGTGGCTACCGTATCTTTTGTGGCAGTTGAAGGTATGATAGTATCTTTAGTTGCCATAATGGATACCTTTGAAGTATCCGCAATAGCTAAAACCGTTGAATCAACCATTTGAGCCGATGGTTCGGTTATGGTTTCATTTGTGGCTTCATTTATCACTTCTCCACTGGTAAAATTATCTTTTAGTTGGTTGGTTGCCAAGATAGCAAAAATAAAGGCCGTTGCCAGAATAAGGCTTCCGCCGGTTATAATCCAAATACGGGTTTTATTGCGATACAGCATGGTATTGTCCTCGTTTTCGGGCGATAACACGGGAACAATTTTTTTCCGGTAACTTATTATTTGTAGGGCAATAACCATCACGGCAATAGCTGCCAACACCAGATAACCACCCGTTTTTATCTGCCATTTGGTGGTGAAATATGCTTTCCGCGATAATAAATCGAGGGTACGTATTTCATGGCGCAGGCTTGAATCGGAAGGTTCCTGCCTAAGACGTTCCACCAGCGTATTTATTACCTTCATGTTAATGGGATCGGCTTTCTTTACTTGAATGTAATTGCCTATCAATAGTACACAAATTAGCAGGGCAAATATTCCTGAAACCAATGCAATTCGGTTCCAAAGCTGGTCAGTGCCAAAACTTTTTAGATCAAATTTTTTAAACATGGCTATCATATTTTTACATTAGTGACCGACAAAAAAAATGAGATTCTTCGCTATCGCTCAGAATGACAGTCTTTGCAGTATGTAACAGGGAAGGAGGGGGTAAGCGGCGGCGAAGCCGCCGCTTACCCCCTCCTAAAAACACTAAACCCCTGTCATTCTGAACGTAACGAAGTGAAGCGAAGAATCTCATGTCAAATATTATTAATAGTCGGTTAATAGTGATATTTTTACAATATTATTCCTTTACTGGACAATGGTCCACACAACGTGCACAACTGAAACAGGTTCCTTTATTGGTTGTGTAATCGGTTTTGTAGGGTATCAGTGTAAGTTGTGCCAAAGTCAACCCAAAAACCAAACCAATAAAGGCTCCCAAAAACCAACTTCCCAAATAGAAACGGTCTAAAATTAAGGCGACTTCCTCATATAATTTTTCTGCTGGTTTTCCCGATGAACGGAATGTGGTAATTTCGATGGATGTTTGGGTTGATTCCGATTTAGATGCCAGCATAATCTGGTTTGCCAAACGCACTTTACCATTAACTTTGGCAAAAGTTTCATGGTATTTTGAAGCTGTCCAACCACTGGCAGCCATTAATAATGGTGTAATTAAGCAATACAGAATGAGCCGTTTAACCAACATGTTGCTGTGTTCTTTATATTTTGCCCCGGTGGGTTTGTCGATGGCTCCATACGGACAGGCATTTTCGCACAACCGGCAGCTTATACAGGTACTGGGTGCAATGCTGAGGTGGTTTTTCGAGAACCGGCTCACCAAATTCAGCAAAACACCGTACGGGCATAAGAACCGGCAGTAGGGGCGGGCAATGAAAACCCCTATCAACAACAGAATTGCACCAATGGCAAACATCATAAAAGTGGCGTTGTGCCTAAAAAACCCAACAAAAGGATCGTATCGGCAAACAATAAAATCGGAACCAGTGGCAGCAAACAAAACCGCCAACCCTAGGTATATAAATGGAATAAGTCCCAAAAGCGACTGAACCCATGATTTTAAGGGAACCGGGCGAAGGGCAAATACATCTTGAATGGCTCCAAGCGGGCAAACTCCGGCGCAAAAAGTGCGTCCAAAAAATAAGGTGTAAATGAGCGGAAGAATAAAAAAGGCTATCCCATTTATGGGAATGCTATATTCGGGATTGAAAAGTGCCAAAGTCACATTTTGCAAGGAGCCCACAGGGCAAATACACCCTGTGCGGTAAAACCCAAAATAAAGTAACGAAAAAATCGACAGCCAAAAAACCCCTTTTCGGGAACGTTTTTTAAGGACTAACCAAGTTATAAGCGATAGGCACGCAATAAAAACCGCCAAATCGAGGTACTCAAAAAACACGCCACGGGGATCTTGCAATTGGGTGATGGGCTGTTTGTACCCACTTTCAAATTCAGGACGTGGAAACCGCTGAACTGCCAGTAGGTTATATGCAATGAGAAAGGTTACCATCACTAAAACTGCTACACGTATATTTTTCTTCATCCGGACTTTAAATAATTGCTGTAATTAATATAATGATATTAGTTTGATGCAACATGCTTTTTGGTTTTTAATAGCTGATCATTCTTAACGCTTTTAATGGAATAATGGAAAAAAAGTATCAAGTCTTTCCATCTTCCCGATATTCCATCTTTCCATTTCCCATTACCCCATCTTCCCACGCTGCTACCCTGTAACCTTGCTACCCTTCCATCTACTGCAATAACCATCTAGATCCAACTTTTCTATATTGCGGTGCATGGATGGTTGCCATTCCATTGAAACTTGGTTGGATGCACCGCTTTCGTTGTTTATCCATTACCCCGGGGCGTTGCCCCGGGCTTTGTTCTTGCGCCCTTTCAGTCCCGATAACTATCGGGATGACTCCCATTTCCCCATCATTCCTATTTTCCCATTTTTTTCACCCTGTCACCTTGCCACCTTGTTACCCTGTAACCCTGTAACCCTGCCACCTTTTTCCACATCTAGCTTTACGTTTTATTTCCAAATCCCTTCAACAGATAAGGAGCCGAAGCCGGAACCCTCCTGAAAGCATCGGAAGGACAATCCCTTGCAATGGAACATTGGTTGCAGTTTACACAGATTTTCTGCTGTACCTGCAATTGGAGCGAGCCGTTTCCGAAAGCCCCGCATCCTTTAACACATTTGCCACAGCCAATGCAGAGTTCCTCAATTATGTGGTATTCAAAAAAGGGCTCTTCCACATATTTGCGCGAGATGGCCGCTGTTGGGCACAATTGGCTTTCGGCACCGGTAGTTAATTCCTTGGTTTCGGGGCGGAGGTATCCGCTGCACAAATCGCAGTATCCGCACATTTCGTAAACATGCAGGCATTTTACCGCCGATTGTTCCAACACGCACGAGGTGGCACATTTGCCGCATTGAACGCATTTAGCCGGATCAATCTGCCATACCGTTTTTGAGGACAAGGTTCTGGTTAGCATTTCATAGCCAATGATTCCTATTCCTACCCCTATGCCTATTCTGACTCCCTTGTTGAGGAATTCGCGCCGGTTCAGTTTTTTATCGTCCATAATTATCAGTTTTTTGACAATTAATTGAAATGACTTTCTTGAATAATTAACAAAGTTTAGATTAGTAAGAAAGCATTTTTGATATTTCCCCCTCCGGCCTTCGGCCATCCCGCTTTTGCGGGAACTTGCTCCGATTTGATTTTAGTGCAAAATTTTCACTACGAAGCAAGTGTCCCCCTGGGGGGACTTTAGGGGGGAATTAACTCAATTTACTAACTTATTCATAATTTAAAAGAGCTACATTATTTTATATTTCTCAAACTATTTCCTTTCAAAAACCATAACCTTGTTGTTTGCATCCAACACATAAATATTACCATCCTTGTCGGTGGCTAAATCGTTTACTATGGCAGCTAAACTGCAATTCAAATCCGATGAACCGGTTAAACTTTCCGGACCGGCTACTACGCAAACGAATTTGCCGGTTTGGCTATAAATTTTTATACGGTCGAGCCCTTTCTCGTAGGTTACAAATTCGCCATTGGGTAAAATTGCCAAATGGGCTGGATTGCAACACCCGGCAAATCCTTCCAAATCCATGGATGTGGTTCCCCACGATGATTGCAGTTCTCCATTTCCGGAATAATTCTCCAACCGGTGCCTTCCCGGATTTACCACCCACATATCGTTGAAGGCCCCAAAGGCAATCTCGAAATATAAACTGGGTATCACAAACCCTTCAACTCCTTTGGCCGTATCCCTTTTCCCAATAGTCAACTGAAGTTCGCCCGCTTTGTTGTATTTTAAAATCAGGTTATTTTCAGCATCGGTGGCATAAATAAAGTCCCCATTTACGGCTATTGAGGTCAGGTAACTTTTTGTGTTGAAAGCGTTCCATGTTTTAATTTTTTCGCCGGAAGTGCGGTAATGTTCAATTTGGTTTCCAATTCCTAAATACAGGTTGTTGTTATCAACGGTAAGGCAATGTGCTGATGAATCAATTGGGAATCCGCCGGTTTTAGCGCCTTTTTTACTGAAAATGGAAACCTGTTTGTTACCGGTAATATAAACGTAATTGCTGTCGTCAATGGCTATTCCATGGCTTTCATCCATCCCGGTGTTGAATTGCCTTATTTCCTGATAGCAAATTTTGGAAGGGTCAATTTGCCTGAACTTATCAATGTTATATTCGGTTGGGTTTTCATCGGTTTGGGTGGATGGAGTAAATAAATCTTTTGCGATTAAAAATACCACAGCCAATAACAACAATACCGAAAAACCAATTATTACTTTTTGTTTCATTTTCTACTTATATCAATACATACCATTGTTTTCGAATCGCGCATCAATAAGCGTCCATCGGCTATAGCCATTGGACCCCAGGCATCCTGCCCATCAATAATTTTGGCTTTGCTGAGTACTTCAAATTTTGTAGTGCTTAGTCTTGCAATAGTGATTTCCCCTTCGTCGCTTAAAATATAAAACTTTCCATCGGACAGAATAAACGGGCCTAACCCAAAACGGTCTTCTTTGCTGCTGGTCCACAGAATGTTTTTAAAATCATCGGGGTTGCAGCAAACAAACTGGTTCCGGGTGGCTGCTGCATCTTTAGGTTGAATGTTGTAAACCAGCCCATTATAAAAAATTGGTGTTTGCTGTTCCGATGCCATTCCTTCCGATGCTTTGTACAATTGAAGCGTTTTTGTTGAATAGCTATTTCCTTCTTTAATAACCTGAATTAAGGTGGCCCCGGCTCCATATCCGGCGGTCATAAATACTCTGTTTTGACCCACCATTACCGGCGACGGGGCAATCACCGATGGATTGAATGCTTTGGTTTTCCAAAGTACGGCCCCTTTATCTTCGCCTTCGGCCGAAATGCCGCATAAGGCTCCCAGTGCATTATACACATACATTTTTTTGCCATAAAAGGTCATGGGAACAATGGAAGAGTGCGACATTTTTAAATTGTCGGGATTGGGGGTTTGCCAAACCGGTTTTCCGGTAGAACAATCAATGCCAACCATAAGCGACGAACCGCCCGGTGCAATAACGGCAATATCGTTATCAATTATTGGGCATTGCCCGGTGTACCATAGTGGCACTTCGGTACCGAATTCTTTGCCCAAATCCATTCCCCATAAAAAATCTCCTGTAATGGGATTGCAACACATAACCTGACAGCGTGGACCAATAGTTACCACATATTTTTCGGTAACAGCCGGAATGGTGCGCGACATGCCATGGTTGCGTTTCAGGTTTACACGGTACCAACGGCGCCAGATTTCAGCCCCGGTTTCCAACGAAAAACAGCGAAGGGCGTCGTTTTTTTTCCTTTCATCGTAATCGAGAAGGTACACACGCCCATTGTAGATTGCCGGCGCGGCATGTCCCTCGCCCAATTCCACTTTCCAAAGGATTTTGGGTCCCGAAGGTTCCCATGTATCAATCAGTTTTATCTTTTCCTTATTGATGTTATCGAATTCAGCTCCTCTAAACCCAGGCCATTTGCCGGTCAGCTTTGTTTGGAATAATGAATCGTACTGCTTGAATTTTTCACCAATGATGATGGAATCTTCATGGAGTGAACTTTTGGGGGGACGGTTATCCATACCCGGAAGGTTCTCCGACAAATCCTTAACCGGATTATGGAAAAACCAATATAGGAAAATGGTTAACCCTATGAGGATGAAGAAATATAAAAAATATTGTTCTTTCCGTTTTGCCATTAAAATGCCTCCTGAAATTCAATTCAATAAAGCAAAAATAATGGAATTAATGAGTATTGGAACTTTGAATCAATCTAAATTGCAGGCTATTACTTTTCTTTAATATTGTATGCCATGAGCGCTTTTCCATGACGAATATAAATCACTCCATTGTTTATTACCGGATGGGCAAAATGTTCATTGCTGCCCAAGTTGCATTTCATTTTGCCTGTTATTTCCATTTTAGTTCCAGTAAGGTTTATTAAGCTTATTTCGCCATTATCGGAGTAACAATAAAGCATACTATCGGCTGCAATTAAGCTGCCTTTAACAATTTGCAGCGAATCGGTCACTGTTCCTTTATTTGCATCAATACATTTCAATTTTTTGCTCCGGTCGGTACTAAAAAGGTAACCGCCCATTTTAACAAATCCGTTAAAGTTATTTTTAATAGCGGCATTACTCCATATTTCAGTAATGTTTTTGCCATCTGGCGAAAGTTTAAGTTTAACAGCCCCATTTCCATCACCGGCTACATAATAAATAAAGTCATCGGAATATAAAGGAGTGTTGCATTGTTGTTTGTAGGTTACATTATTTTGTGGTTGGGACCACAGTAATTCGCCAGTATTGGCATCCAAGCCCATAATATAAAATGATGTGAGATTTACCAATAAATTAACCGAAGGGAGTTTTATAATCATTGGTGAGCAGTATGACACGGTATCACCCAACGCTTTCGATGTCCAAATAATGTCACCGGTAAACCGGTTTAGCGCAGCCACATTTATATTGGTACCTCCAGGAAAGCAATAGAGTTTATCATTATCAATCAGCAACGATTCGGCATAACCCCAATAATTCATCATTCCATCAAATTTTTCGGACATTTCCAGAGTCCATTTTTCTTTTCCGCTTTGTACCTCAAGGCAGGTAATCCGTCCATTGCCTGAACAAGCATACACTAAATCACCTGCAACAGTTGGAGTTGATCGGGAACCCACATATTTATTTGAAGAACCGGTATATTCTTTGCCATTGGGGGTTTTCCAAACCAATTGTCCTTTGGTGTCAAAGGCAAATACATGACTGATAGTATCGATCTCACCATTTACAAAAATATTTTCGTCGGTTATTACCGGAGAACCATAACCATTGCCAATAGTTTCAACTGACCAAATTAAATCAGGTCCGCTTTCAGACCAACTTTTTAGAAGCTGGGTTTCGTTATATATACCGTCGCGGTTAATGCCCCGCCATTGGGCAGTTGTCTGAGAAAATACATTAAAACTAACAGATACCAATAAAAAAAAGAATACAGTGGATTTAGTAGGATTCATAAATTTCGTTTTGACTGAGATTGAAAATTAATAGAAACTTTTTCTTAGTTGCTTTTTATATTATAAACCATAAGTGCCTCGCCATGTCTGATATAAAGTTTTCCTTTATGTATGACCGGATGCATCCAGTGAGGTCCGGTTCCTTCAGCAATTTTAAAACTACTTATTACTTCGAATTTTTCAGGTTGCGCTTTTACTAATCCCACAAAACCTGTTTTTTCGTCGTAAATATAAAGCATATCTTCGGCAGCAATTATGGAACCTTTGCATTTCCATTTTTCATCATACATTTTCTTTCCGGTGTTCCAATCCAAACATATCCAATTACCGGTACTATTGTTCAACCAATTGGAACCGTAAATGAATCCGTTTACTAAAACAGCTCCACCATGGTGCACATCCAATACAGAATCGGTCCACACAATGGAAGCATTGTTCCCAGCATCAGTTATTTGTAGCATCATACCGCCTTGATTGTATCCACTGGTAACATATACTCTACCTTCGTGATAAAGGGGTGTTACACATTTGATGGTAGCTTCTTTTCCTTTCGATGCTATTTGTGTGGGGGTGTATATATCAACATGATTAATTTTCCAAACAATTGTTCCATTAGACACATCCACGGCAAACACATACATTCCCGATACATTCACCAGCAGTTTTTTGCCATCATTTTCAATCAATATAGGGGAAACATATCCGGGAATGTCATTCAAACTTTCTGTTTTCCAAAGCAATTTACCTGTCGTCTTTTCTAAGGCAATGGTAGTTGTTTCATTACCGCCCGGGGTAAAATACAGTTTTTCGCCATCTAGAAGTAAGGATTCCGCAATACCCCAAGGGCCAAAAGTTCCTTTGAAGGTTTCGCTGGCTTTAAGCAACCATACTATTGCGCCGGTGGTGGCATCCACACAAGTCAAGTCGCCCAGTCCGCTGGATACATAAACCCGGTCACCTTCAATGGTAGGAGTACAACGGCTTTCAGGAAACGATTCGTTCCAGGCACGGCCATAAGGGGTTTGCCATTTTACAACGCCAACGGAATCAACAGCCACCAAAATATCATTGGCTTCATTGGTTCCAGTTAAAAACAGGGTATTGTTGCTAAATGAAACGGAAGAATTCCCTTTAGGCAAATCCTTAATCATCCATATTAAGTCTGGTCCATTTTCGGGCCACGATTTTAACAATCCCGTTTCTGAGGAAACACCAGTCCTATTATCTTCTCTCCATTCGCTTATGGTTTGGGCGTTAATGAATGGAATGGAAAGGATGAAAGCGAGGACAATTAAAGTAGAGGTTTTCATGATGTGTGGGTTTTATTGTTATTATGTAAATTTGGTATTGGAATCTTTTTAAAGAGTTTATAAAATATGCGGTGTTAGCCCCTTTGTTTGTTTATTTAAATAATCTTTCATCAAATGCAAATACTTCTTTATCAACAATCTTAACTTTATCAAAATGCGTATGCTGTGGATTTATTAAATAGTTATAATCACCCTGAACAACTGCTGAAGGAACTTTTAATACCAAATATTCATTTTTTAAGATAAAATCTTCTCCAATCTCCTGAGTTATATTTGAGTGTGGAAAACTTTTCCAGTCACGATGCAATGTTTCTTTATCAAGGGTAAGAATTTCAATTGCATCAGGTATCTCAATGGTTATTAAATAGTAATCAGTTGGTAGTATTCCAATTGGAGTATGAACCGCTATTTCTGCCGTACATAATGCTCTTGAATCAGAGGTGTATAGGGTTTTTGTTCCTATTTTATTCCATCTTCCGCCAGTCAATTCAGCTCCTTTTCCTGTCAAATCATTTGCATATTTGTTTTTGGAAAGACGATAAACTCTCATGCCAATACCCCGTATTCAATTTTTATTAATTCGTTCGTCACCATATTAATCCCAAATGAATTATCTAATAATTCAATTGGTTTAATGCTTCCTAGGGCAATGTTTAATGAATTTAACCAACTTAAAAAATTATCAGTATTGCCAAATACCTCAATTCCTTTATTTAAAAGAATCATTATTTGCAGAAGTCTATCGGTATGAATTGAGTCAAACTTTCTTTTGTCCTTACGGTACCGTTGTATTGTCCTTTCTGATATATGTAATATCCTTGACCAGTCTGACAAATCAAACGGAAATTCACCAGTAATTTCATCAAAAGTATCCAAATCAACACCATTTCTGGAAGTCTCAATTAGACTCAAAACATTCCTGTTGTCTAAAGTCGATAAGGAAATTTGCTCAGCTTTCATTTTTTATTTCAAAGATACGCCATTATTTTAAATTCTTATGTCAAATGTCGCATTTCTTTAGCAAGTTGCCCAACATCCATATATCCAGTATTCAAAAATTTGTGAGTCCTTCTCATTTACTGTTTTGCAATATCGTAAACCATGAGCGAAGTGCCATGGCGCACATACAGTTTTTTATTGGCAATTACCAAGTGCGCCCAATGCTGGTTGGCGCCAAACGGAACTTTAAACGAACTCACCAATTTGAATTGGTCGGCTTGTGGTTCAATCAGTCCAACCGAGCCGTTTTCGCCATAAGCGTAAAGCAACCCATCGGAATAAATTACATTGCCAGGAGCCATCAGGTTGGCGGAATAAACCTCTTTTCCGGTATTCCAATCAATGCAGAATAGTTTCTTGTTTTTATCGCCAGCACCGTATATTTTGCCATTTACCAAAACCACACCTCCCATGCGGCTATCGAGTAGCGGGTCGCGCCAAACTTCAGTTACACTGGTTCCAGCACTACTCAGTTTTAGCATTACCCCACCTTTGCCATACCCACTCAAGCAGTACAAATAACCATTGCTATAAACGGTGGTATTGGGGTGAACCGACCATTGGTTGGGTTGGTCGTGTTTCCATAGCAACTTGCCATTGTCGCTATCAATACCAATTATGGAGGAGGCAGTTTGTGCAACCAATATTTTTTTGTTACCCACTTGAATTAAGGTTGGGGAACCATAAGCACTTTTTTCGCCATTGCCATTACTTTTCCAGATAAGTTTTCCACTGTTTTTATCCAAGGCCAAAACATTTGCATCCACACCACCCGGTGTGCAGAATAGTTTGTTACCGTCAATCAACAGATTTTCTGTAATTCCCCATTGAATGTTGCGGCCATCGTAATCATTTAATACATCAACCGTCCAACTGATTGAACCATCGTTTATGTTTAGGCAAACCAGTTTTCCAAAAGAGCTAATAATGTAAATGTTGTTTTCATCCACCAAAGGGGTAGAGCGCACTCCGTTCCAATTTTCAGTCCATTCAGTTCCGTATTCGGTTTTCCAAAGTAAGTTGCCGGTTAAATCAAGCGCATAAACAAAACCTTTATCGCCCACCATTCCTGCTGTGTAAATAGAATTTTCGGTAACAGCAGCTGATGCATGGCCATCGCCTAATTTGTCGAAATGCCACATCAGTTTTGGCCCTTCAGCGGGCCAACTTTTCAGCAGATCGGTTTCATTATAAATTCCGTCCCGATGGTCGCCACGCCATTGTGCTATTGGTTGTGCCACTAAATTAAGTCCTTGTAAAATTAGCAGTATCGTTAGAATTTGATTTTTCATAGTAAATATATTTTGGTGGTTACCTATTGAATGTAAAAATCTTCAATTCATTAAATTATTGCAATATATAAAAATATTCATTGTCAATTTATATAGTTATTTGTGACCTATTAATATTGTTGCTAACACAGCTAAATTTTATACTTTCGTAAGGCTAATTGATGGATAAAAATTATTAAATATAAGTTCATGACAAAGTATTTATTTATTGTAGGGGCATTTATTTTTATTAGTTGCCAGCAACCGCAAAAGACCTTTATCCTGATTTCGAAGGATTATAATTCCAACATTCAACAATGGCTTACAAAGGCAGACCCGAAAATTGAAACACGCATATTTTATGACATTCCCAGCGATTCCATGGAATATTTTTTAACCATCGCCAATGGAATGGTATTGGGTGGAGGTGAAGATGTAAACCCATTGGTATATAACAAACCGGAGTACGATTCAATCTGCGAAGGATACGATAATTATCGCGACAGCATTGAGTTGTTGATGATTCATTTTGCCATGAAAAATAAAACCCCCATTTTTGGGATTTGCCGTGGATTACAGATATTAAATGCAGGAAACGGAGGTACTTTGATTCCTGATATACCCACCTTTTACCCGCAAAGTCAATTGAACCATCGCATAAAAACGGAATATGCCCATGCATCCATTGCAACAAAAGATGGATGGTTAACCACTCATTTTAATGTTTCTGAATTTCAAGTCAACAGCCGACACCACCAATCCATTGATTCCATAGCACCGGGATTTAAAGTAGCGGCTCATGCTCCCGATGGGGTTATTGAATCCATTCAATGGACCGATTCCACCACCCATCCTTTTGCTGTGGGTGTACAATGGCATCCTGAGGCATTAAATGATTCCCTTTCGATGCAAATAGCTAACTTATTTTTGCAAAAAGTAGCCAAATAGTTCATTTTTTGAGGAAAGATTCTAAAAAATAGTTACCGTTATACTCAATGATAGGCTGATTTCAATTCTGAAATGTTTGCCATATCTATTTTCGATAGTATTGTAATTTACAGATTATCAGATATATAATGTTTTCACCTTGTATTTGGCTCCATTTTTTTATGACCCACATCATAATTTCAAGTGCATAACTTCACTCTTGTTTCCATTTACTATCATAAAACTTCGGTTAACCTGAACATGATTCTTGCGTTTCATTTGAGGTATTAAATTTTGTAATTCTTAATTAAATTTAAAATAAATGAAAAAGTTAATTGTAATCCTTTTGGTTTTAACCGGTGTTGCAACAATGCAAACAAAGGCAAATGAAATAGCTAAGTACAAATCGTTGTTTACCCTAAATTTTATACGTTACATTGGTTGGCCCGATGAGTCAAAGCAAGGCGATTTTGTTATTGGGGTAATCCAAAACAAAGAATTAGCAGCAGAACTAAGAACTCAAACTGAAGGAAAAAAATTTGGTTTTCAAAATCTTGTAGTTAAAGAATTTGCTAGTGTTGAAGAAGTTAGCAATTGTCAAATTATTTATGTTTCTGAAAAAGTAAATTATGCTAAAAACGCAGGTTTATTAGAGCAAAAAGTTGGCAAAAACACATTAATCGTATCAGAGAATAGCAACGCAATCGCCAATGGTTCCATGATTAATTTTGTGATAGTCAATGAAATGCTTAAATTTCAAGTGAGTCCAACTAATTTTCAGAATAAAGGGTTAACGGTGAGTAATTCCTTAATTTCGATGAAGAATGCCATTCGCATGTAATTTTGAAAATAGGAATCGACCGATTATAATTTGGTAAGAGATTTTACAATAATTAATTAAAAAGTAAAAAGGCGGGAGAAATCCTGCTTTTTTATTTTACAACAATCAACACTATTCCTCGGAAAAATAAACCAACACTTTACGGTAAGCGGTATAAATTTTCGATTTGGATATGAAACCTTCATATTTTCCGTCTTTGAGAACTGGTAAGTTCCATGCCCCTGATTCTTCAAATTTATGCATCACCATTTCCATGGAATCGGTTAATATTACTACATCGGGAGGTGCAGTCATAAGTTCATAAATATAAGTGTCATCATACACATCTGGGTTAAACATAATATCGCGGATATCGTCCAACAAAACAATTCCCACCAGTTCATTATTTTCATTTATAACTGGAAAAATATTCCTTTTTGATTGACTAATAATGTGAACCAATTCCCGCAACGTCTGATCGGGATGAATTGTTATCAAATCGCGCTCAATTTCACGGTCGAGGCGCATTAGGGTAAGTGCAGCCCGGTCTTTGTTGTGAGTAATCAATTCACCGCGTCGTGCAAGCCGTTTGGTATAAATGGAATGGGGCTCAAAATACATAATGGTGATGTACGAAATGGTGGAGGCGATTATTAAAGGAATAAAAAGCCCGTAGCCACCTGTAATTTCAGCAATCAAAAATATGGAAGTCATAGGGGCATGCATCACCCCCGACATAAAAGCCGCCATACCCACTAAAGCAAAATTGGCTTCATTTACGTGAATAAAACTGAATCGGTTAAGTATTATGGCTACCAAATAACCCAGTACTCCGCCCATGAAAAGTGAGGGGGCAAATACTCCTCCCACGCCACCGGACCCGGTAGTAAACGAGGTGGCAAAAGTTTTAAATACCAACAACAGCGATAAAAAGCCTACAATCACCCAAAAATTATCTTTCCATTCATAAAAATAACTGTGATACAACAAGGCATCGCCGTTTCCGGAAAGTATGGAATGGAGTGAAAGATATCCTTCGCCAAAGAGAGGGGGGAAGATGAATATAAGCAATCCTAAACCTAAGGTACCTATCAGAATTTTCAACCAACGTTTTTTAAAGGAATCGAACCAACTTTCCACATTCATGGTAGTGCGCGTAAAATATAGGCTCAATAATCCTGCCGAGAAACCTAGCACCAAATACCAGGGCAGGTTATGAATAACAAAGGGAGCTTTAATTTCAAAGGCGAAAAGAGCAGCGCTTCTTCCCATAAAGAAAAAAGCAATCATAGTAGAAGTAGCTGCTGAAATGAGTAAAGGTATCACCGATGCCATGGTCAAATCAAGCATCAATACTTCGAGTGTGAATACTACTCCGGCAATGGGCGCTTTGAAAATTCCGGCAACAGCACCGGCGGCTCCACATCCAATAAGCAAAATTATTTGTTTGTGATTTAACCGGAACATCCGTGCCAAATTCGAACCAATGGCAGCTCCGGTCAGTGTTATGGGTGCTTCGGCTCCAACTGAACCTCCAAATCCTATGGTAAAGGTACTACCTACAATACTCGAAAAGGTGTTGTGGGGTTTTATGATGCCATTCTTTTTTGATATGGAATACAATATCCGGCTTACTCCATGACTGATTTTATCTTTTATTGCATAAGTGACCCAAAGAACCGTGATAATGATTCCTATACCCGGTAAGGCCAAATACATATAGCTCTCAACCCCAATATCCATTTTACTCTCCAGAAAATGGTTGGTAATGTGAATAGCGTTTTTTAAGATTACTGCTGCCCAGCCCGTTAATATTCCAATGATAAGACTCAGAAAAAGAATAAGGTTTTTCTCTGAAACATGGTTTGTACGCCAAACAGTAATACGCTCAAAAATATTTTTCGTCATTTCTTATCAGTATCTTTCGCAAGTTTAAAATGGAATATTCAATACAAAGAACTACAAATTTATTGTTTATATGTTTACAATCAATAGAACAAGACGATAGTTATTATATTAATAAATTTTAGTTTTAAGTAAATAGAAATATGAAGAATAGAGTAACCGGATTATTTGGCATCAAATATCCCATCATTCAAGGCGGTATGGTTTGGTGCAGCGGCTGGAAATTGGCTTCGGCGGTAAGCAATGCCGGTGGCTTGGGTTTGCTGGGTGCGGGATCCATGCACCCCGAGGTATTGAAGGAACACCTTACAAAGCTTAAAACGGCCACCCAAAAACCGTATGGGGTTAACGTTCCGTTATTATATCCCGAAATGGATGAAATTATGGCGTTGATAATTGCCGAAAAGGTACCGATAGTATTTACCAGCGCCGGCAATCCAGCTACCTGGACTAAAATTTTACAAGATGAAGGGATTGTTGTAGCACACGTAATAGCCAATACCAAATTTGCATTGAAATGCCAAGATGCTGGGGTAGATGCCATAGTTGCCGAAGGATTTGAAGCCGGCGGCCACAATGGGAGGGAAGAAACTACTACCTTATGCTTAATTCCACAGATTAAGAAAGCGGTTCATCTTCCGATAGTTGCGGCAGGAGGAATTGGTTCAGGACAAGCCATGGCTGCTGTTTTTGCATTGGGGGCTGAAGGGGTTCAAATTGGAAGCCGGTTTGCGGCATCTATGGAATCGTCGGCCATGAGGCATTTAAGCAAAAAATAGTGGAGGCCCAAGAAGGCGATACCAAACTGACTCTGAAAAAACTGGTACCGGTTCGCCTACTCGATAATCCTTTTTATCAACAGGTGCTGCACTACGAAACCCAAGGGGCCTCGCCCGACGACTTTAAGAACCTGTTGGGAAAAGGCCGGGCAAAAAAAGGGATGTTCGAGGGCGATATAAAAGACGGGGAACTCGAAATTGGTCAGGTTTCGGCCTTAATTGATACCATTAAACCCGTTCATGAAATAATGGACGAGCTGATTTCCGGGTTTAATGCCACCGTGGAAAATTTAAGAAGGATATAAGATTACTGTGTTAAATTGATAAATTGATAGATTGTTTCAGGGTATTTAACTTGCCACCTTTCTACCTATTTACCATTCCACCATTCCAGTTCTTCAGCTTTCCTATTATCTTACCCGCTAGTAATCTCGCAGCAGGCGCTGCAAGTTCCATCTTGTTACCTTGCTACCTTTTTTTACTCGTATCTCAATGCTACAATCCATGAGGTTTCGGTATTTCGTTACTCATACCTGAGTGACTCAACTGGATTCCTCGTAGCTGCCCTCCAACTCTGCCAGCTTACCGTTAACAGAGCAATGCCCAAGGCTATTATCCCCGAAAGGGCAAATATCCACCAACTAATTGATATTTTGTAGGCAAAATTTTCTAGCCATTTACTCATGGCATAATAGGTTATCGGGCTTGCAACTAAAAAAGCAACTACTACCCATTTTGCAAAGTCTTTGTTGAGCATGGTCATTATTTCAGACACTTTTGCCCCATTTACTTTACGAATGCCAATTTCTTTTACTTTGCTATTCAACAATAGGAAGGTAATTCCAATCAATCCCAATATGGAGATAAGAATAGAAATGCAGGTAAAAATGAGCAAAATGAGAATTGTTTGTTGTATGTCGGAATACAAACTCTCGAATTTAGCATCCATGAATGAAAAGTTAAATGGGGTTCCGGGCATTGTTTTCTCCCATTTGTCGCTTATTTGATTCAATGTTTGTTGGGTTTCACCAGCGGCAAGTGCTATGGATAGGGAATAAAATTCTTTAGCCCCTTCTTTTGAAATAATCAGTGGAGGAATTTTGGAATAAATTAACCCTACATTAAAATCTTTTACCACACCAATTATTTCGTGGTTTCCTTCCCTAAACAATGTTTTGCCGATGGCACTTTCCCAATTCATCTGCTTTACCAATGTTTCGTTCACAATAAATTCTTTGGTGTCGGAATTTTGCCCTTCACTAAAATTACGCCCTTCAAGTAGTTTCAATTGAAAGGTATTAAAAAAGTTATCGTCAACATAAAGGGCATTGAATAGTTGCCATTGTTCCGAACCTTCGGGCCGATAGCCATTCATGGTGGTTTCTAATCCCGGAATACCGTAACTAGCGGAAACATTCACCACTCCGGGTATTTTTTTAATTTCATTAATGAGCATTTTCTGTTTCGCCCCAATGGAACCGTGCGAAACATTAATTATATTTTGGGTGGCAAAACCCAAATCTTTGTGTAAAGCATAGTTTAATTGCTGATAAACTATTATAATGGATGATATGAGTATGATGGAGATGCAAAATTGAAAAGCAGAAACATAAACTAGTTTTTTGCTCCTAAATGGAGATGAAATACTGTTAATAATTGAATAACCGGCAATTTTCCGTTTGTAAATATGGTATTGAATAAGGCTCGTAATAACACTTAGAACTAAAATAAAAAGGACTAAATAGGGCAAGGCCTTGGTTAATTGGAATGTGATAAAATCGGTTCCAAACAATTGATTGATTGTTGGTTTTAAAGCCATAAGAAGCACATACGAAGCAATTCCGGCCAAATAAAAAAGAAGGAACGATTCAGCAAATAACTGTTTTGCAACGCCTAATTTTCCAAACCCTAAATAGTTTTTAATGCTAAATTCCTTTAACCGGAGCGAAATGGTGCCATTGGAAATGAAAAGGTAATTAATAAGCGCTACCCCTAAAACCAAAAATCCGATAACGAATAAAATCAGTACACTATTCGCTTCTTTTTTACCAAAGTTATCCCAATCAACTTTTGAAAACAGGTGGATGTTGGTTAGAGGTTCCAGATAAAATTCAGTAAAAAAGCCGCTACCATCATTTTTTTTGTTCACCTTATCCCACAAGAAAGCTGGTAATTTGGCTTCTACTTCCGTTTTTAATCCGGCATTTCTAAGCTTAACAAATGTAGTAGCTTCCATGCCACCATTCCATCCGATATATGTACCTGAGGCTTGTAACTTTATATCCAAGGGGAAAATCACCTCAAACTGTATGTGCGAATTCAACGGGACATTATTTACAATTCCTGTTACCGTGAAACTACTTGTATCGTACTTTACAGTGGCCCCTATTGCATTCTGATTTCCAAACAACCGTTCAGCTATTCTTTTTGTGAGTACAATACTGTTCTTGTCGGCCAGCAGTATATTGGGATTGCCCTGTAAAACATCGAATGAAAAGAACCTAAAAAAATTACTGTCGGCATAAACCACTTTCTGAATGGTAATGGCTTTATCATCTTTCTTTAAAAAGTTCTCGTTCCAGCCAATGGTTAGCCTGACTTGATCTTCAATTTCGGCAAATTCATTTTTTAATGCCGGGCCATAAGGAACCCGAATGGATGGGTTGATTTCCTTGTTTTGAGGATTGGTTGAAATCTCATTAACCCGGAATATCCGTTCCTTATTGGCATGAAATTTATCAAACGATAATTCGAAACTAACATAAAGGAGTATCACCGCAGAACACGATAATCCAAGGATTAATCCAACCAAATTAACCGTTGTATATAACCGGAACTTGGTAAAGTTTTTAATGGCTGATTTAATTAAATTCATAATTCTTGTTTTAATGGGTTACAGGGTTTCAGGGTTACAAGGGTTCAGGGTTTGTTTTTTACCTTGCTACCCAGTTGTTTCATATTTATTACTAATTTACCATGAAATATTAAAATAGAATTTTAAAATATCATGGATAAAATATTATATTTGTCCATGAAATATTTAAAACATAGATTCTAAATTATTGCATTATAAGATGATTATCAGAAGAATATTGGCTGAAATTCGTGAATCACTCACTTTTTTTCTTGTTGTAGCCTTGGTTGGCCCCCGACAGGTTGGGAAAACCACTTTGGCAAAATTGATCATGTCCGATTCAACGAAGCCTGCCATTTACCTTGATCTGGAAAAACAATCTGATTTGTTTAAGCTGAACAATGCCGAATTGTTCTTGTCGCAACATACCGAAAACCTGATAGTAATTGACGAAGTTCAGAACAAAAAAGAGCTTTTCCCCCTTTTGCGTGCCTTGGTTGATCAAAATCGGATACCTGCAAGATTCTTGCTGCTTGGCTCGGCATCACCCGAATTGATTAGGCATTCATCTGAATCTTTGGCAGGAAGAATTGCCTATCACCAGTTGCATCCCTTTGATATTAGTGAAATACCAGATACCATTTCACAAACTGATTTATGGATAAAAGGCGGTTTCCCGAATATGCTTTTTTCAGGAAAAGACGAATTGGGGCAACGTTGGATGGAAAATTTTATCAGCACTTATTTAAACCGCGATTTGTTGCAGCTGGGATTGAGTGCCTCACCAAAAGTTATCCGAAATTTGTGGACCATGATGGCTCATTTAAACGGACAATTGCTTAATGCAACTACTATCGGTAATTCGCTTGGGGTTACCACACCAACGGTTAAGCGTTACATTGATTTTTTGGAAGAAGCATACTTATTGAAAAGCTTACATCCGTTTCATTGGAATATCTCGAAACGCTTGGTGAAAACGCCCAAAATCTACCTTACCGATACCGGAATTTTGCATTATTTAGTTAGTGTATCCAATTTCACCAATTTGTCGGGGAACCCAATTATAGGTAGTTCTTGGGAATCGTTTGTTTTCAATCAGGTATCAGCCTTAAAGTTGAATGCAGTCGATACTTACTTTTACCGCACCCATCAGGGAACCGAAGTTGATTTGGTGTTTACACGTGGACTAACAGTGGTGGCAACTGCCGAGATTAAATATTCCAACTCGCCACAACTGACCAAAGGTAATTTTCAGGCCTTCGACGATTTAAAAGCACCTATGAACTATGTCATCACGCCATCTTCTGACGATTATCTATTCAAAGAACGTATCAGGATTTGCTCCCTGAAAGCATTTATTATTAATTATTTGCCATCTTTATAGTAGGGCTTATCAACTTGTCTCGAACTTTGATTAAGCATGATTATTTGATGGACTTTGATTTTTCGGCTAAAAAATCATTGTAATCAGTTAATCACAAAAATCATAGTTCAAGACTTTTACTCGTAACGCAAAGCTTCAACAGGATTCCTTGTAGCTGCTTTCCAACTCTGCCAACTTACTGTTACAATAGCAATTCCCAATGCAATAATCCCCGCAAGGGTAAAAATCCACCAACTCAAAGGGGTTTTGTATGCAAAATTCTGGAGCCAGCGGTTCATAGCGATAAATGCAATGGGTGTGGCAATTACTAACGCTACAATAACCCATGATATGAAACTTTGGTTAAGCATAAGTATCACTTCCAAAATACTGGCACCGTTCACTTTACGGATACCAACTTCCTTTCTCCGCCGTTCGATTACAAACAACGAAAGTCCGAACAACCCAATGCACGAAATGAAAATAGCCACAAAAGTGAAATACTTGAACAAACCTGAAATTTTTACTTCGCCGTTATAATACTCGGCTAGCCTATTGTCGAAAAAGCCGACCTCACATTTTGATTGCGGTATTACTTCCAGCCATGAGTTTTTAATTTCTGCAATAGTTTTTGAAAAATTACTGGAACTTACCCGAATGATAATATATTCAGGATCGGCCAATAACGGCAGAATAAAAAGGGGTTCTACGCCATTATGCAACGATTCATAATGAAAGTCCTCAACCACCCCGATGATGACTCCTTTATCACCACTCCACGGACTGAAATATTTACCCACCGGGTTATCGATACCCATGCGCCGGATGGCTTCTTGATTGAGAATGACCTGTGGAAATTTAAAGTCATCTGGATTTAGCACATTTTCGTAACTATCGGGAAAATCATTGCCATCGATAAAATTAATCCCCAAGGTTTTAAAATAGTTTTTGTCGGCATTCATTTTACAAATGAGCACTCTGTTATCAGGGTCTTTTCCTTCCCAATCGTGACCCCACGAAGAGTTTCCGCCCCAAAATGGCAACTTATCGGAACGGGTAATCGATTCAACGCCGGTAAGGGTTGTCAACTTCTGTTTAATGGCTTCATGTTTCGATTTGGCATTTCCGTCGAGTTGCAAATATATCAGGTTGGCATGATTATATCCTATGTCGTAATTGTTTACGTATTTTATTTGTTGCGAAATAATGATAGATCCGCTAATGAGAATAATGGCCAATGCAAATTGGAAAATTACCAACAGACTTTTCAAACTAACCATACGCTGTTTTTTGTTGTCCTGCTTTCGGATAGCCACAATGGCATTCACCGACGAAAGATACATGGAAGGATAGACCACCGACAGACCCAACACGGTAAAAATTACGCCCAGCATCATCAATAAAATATAGGGGTTCTGTATTTGCCCGAATTGGATATTTTTTTCGGAAAGCGAACGGAATAACGGTAAAAACAACACAACCATTAACCAGCATAAGAGGATACTAAAGAATATCATCATTCCCTTTTCGAGTAAAAATTGTTTTAAGATATTCGTCCGATTGGCCCCCATTACTTTCCTTACGCCAATTTCCTGACGGCGCTGCTCTGCTCGGGATATGGATAGATTAATGAAATTGATGGAGGCGATGAGGATAATGATTAGGGCAATTCCCAGAAATTGATAAATATACTGAATGCGGTTGTTTTTGCCGGAATAGGAATACAGGTGCTCATTTTTATAGGGGAACAGATGCAGCGAAGTATTCTCTTGCCCGTTATCTTTACAAACATTGGCAATTTTTGCATCCAAACTTTCAGCGTTGGTTCCCTCTTTTAGCAAGATGGTGGTATTGGGCCAGTTATTTCCCCATGCATTCAGGTTGGCACCATTCGATTGCAAAAATTCGATAGGAATGAGTACTTTAAAATTCAAAGTAGAATTGCTCTTAGGTGCAGCAATAACTGCCCCAACCGAAAACGAAAATTCATTGTTAAACTTTAATGTTTTGCCCAGCGGTGATTCATTCCCAAAAAACAACCGGCCCAGCTCATCGGTGATAATGATTTCGCCGGCAGCCAACGCATTCTTATTACCCGAAATGAGGGTATATGAAAATACACTTAAGAAATTACTGTCAACAGAAAAAACCGGGCCTTCATTATATTCGATATTTTCATAATTAATTGGGAAAGTCCACAAATTATTAAAAGTGGTGGCCATGGCAACTTCTGGAAATTTTTTAACCAATTCCTTGCCCAGCGGGAAGGGGGTACACGAGGTGTATAACTCTTGTCCTTCAGAATATAGCTGATGCTCAAAAACCGTGTAAATGCGATTCAGGTTTTTATGAAACTTATCAAAATTCAGTTCATCGGCCACCCAAAAAAGGATAAAAACGACCACGGTCAATCCAAGAGCCAGCCCGGCAATATTTATGATTGAGTAAGTACCATCCTTTCGGATGTTTTTCCATGCAAAATTCAAGTTTCTTAAAATCATGACGTTCAATTTAAGTTAATATATTAGGGTTTCAAGGTTACTGGTTACCTTGTTACCTTGCTTCCTTGCTACCTCTTTTTCATTCATAAGGTAGTGCCTCAACTTGGTTTCGGGTTGCCGCTTGCCAATTGTCTCGAACTTTGATTAAGCATGATTATTTGATGGTCTTTGATTTTTTTTTGTTCTCATAATCATGGTAATCATTTAATCAGAATAATCAAGGTTCAAGACATTTATTCGTATCTTAAACTCTCAACCGGATTCCGGGTGGCTGCTTTCCAACTCTGCCAACTTACCGTTACAATAGCAATTCCCAATGCAATAATCCCCGAAAGGGCAAAAACCCACCAACTTAAAGGGGTCTTGTAGGCAAAGCTTTGGAGCCACTGGTTCATGGCGTAATAAGCAATTGGTGTAGCGAGTAAAAAAGCCATAGCCACCCATTTCACCACTTCGCGGTTGTGCATCAGCATAATTTCCAATACTTTGGCCCCAATTACCTTGCGTACTCCAATTTCTTTGGTCTGCTTTTCCATTTGGAAGGTAATTAAGGCATACATTCCCAATACCGAAATAAGTACGGCTATCAGTGCAAACAAACTTAACACCTTCGATTGGGTATATTCATTTGCGTAAACACGTTGGTAACTGTCGCTCAAAAATTCGTACTCAAAAGGGGCATCGGGGTTTATCGATTTCCACTCATCGTTCATTACAGCCAATGACTTTGCGAGGTTGTTGGTATCAATGCGGCAGATGTAATTGCGGCTGAAAATTTTCCGGCTCACAATCATCAATGGTTTTTCTTTGCCAAAAAGACTGGTGTAATGAAAGTCGGGAACCACCCCAACCACCTGGCCGGCAGGGAAAAGATAAGGGATTTGGAAATCAATTTCAAAACGTTTTCCAATGGCTTGATTCGGATCGGTAATACCCAGATAATCGAGTGCAGCTTGGTTCAGCAGGTATTTTTCGCGGTAATTTGATACCATTGGGGTTAACCGGTCTATTTCGGCTGTGTTATGTTGCTCTGTGGCTGTATTTAAATCGAGAACATTGTTTTCCCATTCCGGCGATGCCGTGGCCCCAAGGTCAACCGTTCCGGCTATGGACGGGATACCAAAAAACGAGAAGAAATTGGAGTCAATGCATAGGATATTTAAGGTTCTGTTTTCTTTGTTTTCAACCCCTTCCATTTTAAAGTGGAAATTATCGGTGATAGCCCCAGCAGGTTCTTCCATTACGGCGGTCATATCAAGTATCTCGGGATGTTTGAGCAGTTTTTCTTTCAACAAATCGTATTTTAATGCATTACTTTCGGGCACATGCGGCATTACCACCATATTGCTTGCATTGGCTCCCGGATGTAGCAGGTTTATCATTCCTATCTGCTTTTTCATGACCAACACCGTGGCAATAACCATAATGGAAAGTACAAACTGGGTGACAAAAAAGAACCGGAACGATAATGTTTTAGTGGGTTTTAATGCCGAAAGATTAAGCCGACTATAAAAACGAAAAACCGGAAGTACAGCAAAGAAGATAGCCGCTAACGCCAGTATTAATAGTAAAGTAGCATAATTCACCCAAAGCAATGGGTTGATGAACGGAAGCTTAAATTGTGTTTTGGCTGAAATAAAAAGCAAAACAGCCATTGCCACCGAGAGCAGGATTAACACAATTTTTTCGGTTACTTCTTCTCCTACTAAATCACTCCTATTGGCACCGTGGAGCTTTTTGATGCTATGGGCCGATTTGTTTTTTATTAACTGCACGTAATTCAGGTTAAAGAAATTGGCAAGGGCCATTAAGTAAATAACCAGTGCCCCAAAAAGCAATAGGTACAAGGCACTCCCGTTGCCGCCAGCCTCCAGTTCACGGGTTTTATGGCTTTTTAAATGAATATCGGTAATTGGTTGTAAATCAAAAATGGGGTTATGGTTTTCCTGCGCAAATAATGTATCGAGGCTATGTTCCAATGACTTTACCGATGTATTGGGAGTTAAAACTGTATAGGTATAAAGCCACAGGTTTCTAGAATCTAATGATGATAAGGTACACAACCATTCTGCTTTGAAATGGGTATTATCAGGAAAATCTTCAAGTACGCCCGTAATTGTATAATTTTTAGATGTTTTTTCTTTACCATGTTGTATGCTAACCTGCTTACCAATAACATCAAGGGTTCTAAAATATTTAAGCGCAACGGTGCGGGTTACAGCAACTTGTTCGGGATTTTTGAACATGGTTTCGCGCTGCCCTAGAACAATTGGATAATCAAACACCTCGAAAAAGCAACTGTCGGCTCCATAAACCTTGCTGGAATAGAACTTTTCACCTGAATTTAAGTTGACAATTGCTTTGCCAAAAGAGGTTATTTTGGTTGTTTTCTCAAATTGCGGAAATTGGGTTGACATATAATCCACATAACCTGAATGCAGACGTGCATCGTGCATCGACGATTCGCCTTGGTTTACATCCATGGTAATGCGAAAAATGCGGTCGGCTTTTGAGTGAAAACCGTCGTAGTGCCACTGGTGGTAATTGTAGGCATATACAAACAATACACAACTAAATGCCACTGTTAACCCCAATAGGTTGATAAAGAAAAACATGGGGTTTTTTCTGATTCTGCGGGTGATTATTAGAAGGGTTCTTCTCATATTAGTTTTCTAAATCAATAAATCACTTGAAATTTTGCCATCGGTAAGCCTGATGATGCGTTTGCCGCATTTGGCAAATTCCTCATTGTGGGTAACTTGGATGATGGTTATTCCCTCGCTGTTAAGTTTTTGCATAATTTCCATGATTTGCTTTCCCTGATCGGTGTGTAAGTTACCGGTTGGTTCGTCGGCTAGCAATAAACGGGGCTTTCCAACAATGGCACGGGCTACACCTACCAATTGTTGCTGTCCGCCTGGAAGTTGTGCCGGAAATAAATCTTTTTTGGCCACCATGTTAAACCGGTCGAGCATTTCGGCTACCATGGCTTTGCGCTCGCTCGAATTAATGCCTTTATAAATCAAAGGGGTTTCAATGTTTTCGTAAACGGTCATCTCATCAATTAAATGAAAAGCCTGAAACACAAAGCCAACATAATTGCGGTGAAATTCTACCTTCTTTTTTTCTTTCAATCCATGCACCGGTTGATCGAGAAAGAAATACTCACCTTCGCTGGGTTCATCGAGCATACCAATGATGTTTAACAATGTAGATTTACCGGCTCCGCTAGGGCCCATGATGGATACAAATTCGCCTTCGTTGATTTGGATATTAACATTGTTCAATACATACGACCGTTGAAACTTGTTGTCGTAATACTTGCTTAGGTTTTTAAGTGTTATCATATTATTGTTTTTAAATAGGTTGCTTTTTTGTGTTAAATGGTTGCTGGTTACTTCCCGATAGCTATCGGGATTGGTTACTGTTTGCTGGTTTGTACCTTGCCACCTTGCTACCATTATCAAATTGTTAATCATAGTTTTCAAATAATCATTTCAATCATAGTTCAAGACTATTCATACCTCAGTGCCTCAACCGGATTCCTACTCGCCGCCCGCCACGTTTGAAACGAAACGGTCAACAAAGCAATTCCCAAAGCTATTATCCCCGAAAGGGCAAATATCCACCAGCTTAATTCGGTTTTGTAGGCAAAGCTCTGGAGCCATTGGTTCATGGCAACCCAAGCCAAAGGTGTTGCAATAATAAAGGCAATGACAACCCATTGGATAAAGTTTTTATTCAGTAAGGCTAGTATCTCCAAAACCTCTGCACCATTTACTTTATGTATGCCAATCTCTTTGGTCCGGCGTTGGGTTGAGTACAATGAAAATGCAAACAAACCCATAACCGCAATTAATATGGGTAACAAAATGAACATTTTGGTAATAGAAAGTAATTGTTCTTCCGATTGATATTCAAGGTTTAATTGCTTGTCTAAAAACAGGGGATCGATATCGCAATTATATAAAGATGCAGCAATAGCTTTTAATTCACTTTTCACGCCTGCAGTATTTTGTAAATTATAGCGTACCAACAAAAAGCGGTAATTGGCTCTATTTTCAACCATAAACATGAAATTATCAATTGGATTGTAAAAAGATGCATAATGAAAATCCTTAATTACTCCACTAACATAAAAATCGACATCGGCAGGGTTGTTTTTTTTGCTTGATTCATTTATCCAATTAGCTATTTCCTCTTTTGTGCTATTTCTAAGTAAAGCTTTATAAAAAGTTGCGTTTACAACAAATTTAGGATTTTCAGAAAAGGGTAATGTATCGATTGTTTTAATCCCAAGTGTGTGTATTGCATCCATATCAGCCATGGCGAATTTTATTGGGTAGGTTTCTTCTGACTGGGTTAAATAAGTATCCTGTATTCTGTAACCTGGATATTGTTGAGCAGAACCAACAGCTATCACTCCAGGTACAGTTATAGCTTTTTCCTTAAATACACTTATATTTACTGTTGTATTAGTTGGCACTCTGAAAACCATGATATTTTCAGGCGAATAGCCTAAATCGGCTTTATGAATATAGTTAATTTGTTTATTCAGTAATATTCCAAAAGTGGTTATAGCAATAACCACCACAAACTGGAAAATAATTAAAGAAACAGCTTTTTTATTTTCAGAGGTTAGTTTTTGCTTCAGTAAAAATGAAGTTGAAGCCAGCGAAGAAGTAACAACAATGAGCAATCCGAGACTTGTTAGTATTAGCCAGAAAACCGGAGTTCCAATTTGAACCGACCATCCATTAAAAAAGGAAATACTTAACAAGGGATTAAGCAATTGGATTAGTAAAACGGCCAATATTAAAGCTGGAATTACCAAAAACAGAATTTCAATTGAATAAGATTTTAAAATCGAATAATTCGTCCCGCCTAAAAACTGCATAATTTTGGTTTTATGCAATCGCTTTTCCGATCGGGCTAAGTTCATAATCAGGAAATTAAAAGTTGCGACTGCAAACAATAGTAAGCCGATTATAAGCAGTAGATTCAGGTGAGAACGTTTTATTGCTGGTGAAAAGTCTCTTGTAAAACCAGGAGTAAAATGAATATCGGATAACGCTTGCAACTTTGAAGTAAAAGCCGATATTGGGGGTCCAAAGGCATTTCCTAATAATGGTGTTATTAAATTAGTTAGCTGAGTTTCTAATTCGGTTGCGGGAGTACCAGGCAACAAAGTTAAATATACATACGCTCCAAAAACTTTAGCCTGTTCCAAATGGTATATGGGGCCCTCATAAAAGCCTTTTTTTGAGTGTATTAAATCAAATTTTATATGCATATTCATAATATCATCGCTCAGTATGCCAACTACAGTAGCCGTGCGGTTTTCATTAAGATTTATTTCATTGTATTCCAACTGAATTGATTGACCGATTGGATTATTTTCTCCGAAAAGTGCAAATGCTGTTTTTTCAGATATAAAAACTGAATTTGGCTTATCAATATCTTTCGGATTTCCAATTTTGAGTGGAATATGAAAGTAGGACATGAAATTGGTATCGGCATAAATCGGATTGATGATTCTTAATTTTTGCTTTCCCAAAACTATGTCAAATTCCTCATCATTTTTATAAAAGGTTGTTGATGTCTTAATTGACGGATGTTCATGAAGAGCCTTGTCGAAAGCCGCAAAAGTGGAGGCCCATAGAGCACCAGCGCTATGTCCGGTAACAACGCGGTAACTGCGTTCCGGATTAGTCACATTTTTATCGAAACTGTAATGATAGTGCACAAAAAGCAAAATGACTACTGACATCATCAAAGCAATTGTAAGCCCAGCTATATTAATTATCGAAAAGGTTTTATCCCTTAACAGGGAACGGATTGCTAATTTTATATTTTGCATGCCACTTGGATTTAAATTGGTAATTGTTTATTACACATTTCTATATTATTCACAACTCAAGACCTCAATCGGGCTAAGCATTGCAGCCCTAATTCCGATAGTTATTGGGATGCCAGCAAATAGTCATGTACTTTGATTAAGCATGATTATTTGTTGGACTTTGATTTTTTGTTTTACACTCGTTTTAATTATAAGCTTTTACTCCCAAAATTTATTATTAATCCTATTTCCAAGTCATATGCTTCCATTTATTTGTTTTAAATCATGGTTTTCATTTAATCAGAGTAATCAAAGCCTGCCCCAGCCTGCCCCGATTTCTCGGGGATACCTCCGGGGTTCAAGACTTTTACTCGTACCGCAAAGCCTCAACCGGATTCCTGCTCGCTGCCCGCCACGTTTGAAACGAAACGGTCAACAAAGCAATTCCCAATGCAATTATCCCTGAAAGGGCAAATATCCACCAGGTTAAATCGGTTTTAGTGGTAAAATTCTGCAACCAACTGTTCATGGCATAAAAAGCCACTGGAGCCGCTATTACAAAAGAAATTACTACCCATATCACAAAATCTTTATTGAGCAAGGCTAAAATTTCCGAAATCTTGGCTCCATTTACTTTCCGGATGCCTATTTCTTTTATCCGGGCATTGATATGAAATACCGCCAGTCCGAACAATCCCAGACAGCAAAGAATGATGGCTACCGCAGTCATAATATTAAGGAAGATAGCAGTATGGCTTTCATCTTGATAATTTTCATTAAACCGCTGGTTGAGAAAAGCGAAATCCATGGGGTAATCGGGCGATATTTCGTTCCAGTCTTTTTTCATCCGGTCGATTACACCGGTTAAATTGTTCGATTGCAACTTAAGGATCATCTGTTCGTGAAACCCAATCAAATCGGTGCGCTGGCAAAAGAAAACCACTGGATAATCGCGTTCGCGGATGGTGTGAAATTCAATGTTTTTAACTACCCCAATAATTTCCCAGGGTTTGTTGCTCCATAAATCGCCCAACTGAGTACCCACCGGGTTATCGAGATGCAATGCTTTGACCAACTCTTCGGTAACAATTACTTTTTCTTTATCCGATGAACTTTCCACATTAAAATTGCGACCGGCCAAAAATTCGGCACCAATCACAGAAAGATAATTAGCATCGACCGACAAAAAACCACATCCCTGCATCTGATTTTGGTCGTCGCCAAATACTTTTGGACCACCCCAATTGTTTATTCCATAAAACGGTACACCCGATCCGCTGGTTATATCTTTTACCTCGGGATAGGTTTTTACTAGGTTCCGCATTTTTTCGTATCGCGATTGTTGATCCCCTTCGTGATTGTTAACCACAATCATCTGCTCTTTATCAAACCCGGTATCGTGCTGTCTGATTAACCGCATTTGTTTATTTACCACAAAAGTTGAAATGACCAAAAGAATACCGATGGCAAATTGAGCTATCACCAGCGTATTCCGGAGCGTATTTTGCGCCTGTCCCAATGAAGCGGTTTTGCGCCTGAAAAAGGTCACCCCGCGTAAAAGCCCCGAAGTATTTGACCGTGCCAGCATTAAAAATGGAATACTACCACAAACCACAATTACAAACAGAAATAGGAATCCCAGAAACAATAATAATTCATAGTTTTGAAATAAATTTAAGGTTAAATGCTTGCTGATTAAGGTATTTATTTCGGGTAAAAACAGTTTAATCATGAAATAACCAAATACAAAAGCCAATACAAGGTAAATGGTCATTTCGAGAAACACCTGTCGCAAAAACAGCCAGCCATTGGCGCCCAGCACTTTTTTAATACCGGTTTCAATGGTTCGCTTTGAATTGATGGCGATGGAAAGGTTAATAAAATTGAAACAGGAGATTAACAGGATAAAAGTTGCAATAATTGAAAATACAATTACATAATCGATGGCACTAAGGCCGCCCATAATTTCGCCGGTTTTCAGGTAAATGTCTTTAAAAGGTTGCAATTCGGCTTTAATATGCGGTCCGGTACAGGAACGGTCTTCGGATTTGAGGTTCCAGTATTCGGCAATTTTTAATTTCACTTTACCTAAATCGGCCTTTTGGTCTACTTTCAGATAAATACCTGAAGCGTGCCATCCCCAATCGGTAAAGTAATGAGGAGTTGAAATTTTGTATGATGAAAGCGAAGCAATAAAGTCGGTTTTTATATGCGATTGCTCGGGAAAATCTTTGAAAACACCGGTAACTTTAAAGTCGTATTCGTTTCCAATGTTTATTACTTGCCCAATAATATCACTATCCTTAAAATATTGTTTGGCTATTTTCTCCGAAATAGTCACTGACATGGGCGCACACAATGCCGTTTGAGGATCGCCCAATATCAAATTCCAACCTAAAAAACTATAAAAAGCGGAATCGGCATAAACAAAATCGACAGCTTTAAACCGGTGGTTGTTTATTTTTATGTTCTCGTCGGACCATTGCAGCCTAACTCCACAGGTTACCTCGGGAACATCCTTTACTATTTCGTCCATAAAAACAGCAGGCTGCCCGTAATGCATCACCTGATTGCGCCCGTTGTTACAGGCTAAAAGATACGTGTTGGAGGTGTTGGTAAAATGCTTGTCGTAAGCAAACTCGTTTTGGGCAAATAAAAAAGTCAATACAACAAACACCAAACCCAAAGTAAGGCCCAGCAAATTGATAGACGAGAATAGCTTTTGGCGGTACAGCTTTCTGATAATGATCCTGAATTCGTTAACAATCATCTTTTAGGCAATTAAACAATTGAATCTTTAAGTATAAACAAATACCCAAAACTATGCCACCCTTACTATCTGATTGATAATTAACTACTAAGCAAATAGTCTTATGTAGAGATTGTCAAATTATCATACACTCTATGTTTAATATTTTGACAACTCAACCTGACGGATTAAGACCAACCAGAATAACGGACCATTTATAAATTCTCAATCCATGAGGTTTCAAGGTTACAGGGTTACAGGGTTAAATTGTTAAATGGTTTCAGGGTTACAAGGTTACAAGGTTTCAGGGTTTGAAATGGTTAAATTGTTTTAGAGTATATACCTTGTTACCTTTCAACCTTGCCACCTTTCTACCTTGTTACCCTGCTACCTTGCCACTTCTTTTTCATTCATATCTCAATGCTTCGATCACCGAGAAATCGGGATTTCGTCTTTGCTTTTACTACTCGTAACGCAAAGCCTCAACCGGATTCCTCGTAGCCGCTTTCCACGATTGAAATGATACGGTTAATATAGCTATGCCAGCTATTATAAATCCAGCCATCACAAATATCCACCAGTCGATTGAGGTTTGATAGGCAAAGTTTTCGAGCCACTTTTGCATGGCAAACCACGAAATGGGGATAGCAATGATTAATGCCATAATAACCCACTTCACAAAATCGCCGTTAAGCATAGCCAATATTTCAGTAATTTTTGCCCCATTCACTTTACGGATGCCAATTTCCTTGGTACGGCGGATAATGGTAAAATAACTGACCGAATACAGCCCTACTGCCGCAATAGCTATGGAAAGCATCGACAAAATCAACAAAAACCGTTTAGCCTGCTGATCCTTTAAATAATTTTGTGCCAATACATCATCGTGAAATTGATATCCAAACGGAAAACCAATATTGAACTTTTTCCATTGACTACGCAGGATGTTTAACACTTCGGGAATCTGATTAATCGCAACTTTGATATTTACAATTCCCCCATTTTCGGCACGTCGAATAACCAATGGTTCAATTTGATGGTGTAACGACCGATAATTGAAATCTTTTACAATACCAATAACATTGTAATTTTGGCTATTGATAATCACCTTTTTATCGATGAGCGATCCATCGCTAGTATATTTTTTAACAGCGTTCTCATTCAATAAAACGGTATTAAAATCCGACTGCATTTCTTTATTAAAAAAACGCCCCTGTTTCAATTCAAGGCTGTAAGTATCAAAAAAGGCATCGTCAACCCGCAAATCACTGGTGTGAAAATAGTTTATAACTTCCTGCTTTTCAAAATAAGCATCATTCATACTCGGATCGGTACCAAAATAAAACTCACTGGTAGCTACCGATTTTATGGCACCAAAGGTTTTCAGTTCCTCAACAAAGCTTTTGCGGGCCTGAGTATTGAGTTCCCACATGCTAATCATAATCACGTTGCTGGAATCGTATTCCTTGTTTTTGCTTACCAAAAAGTTAACCTGTTTATATACTACTATCGAACATAAAATAATCATGGCCGAAAGGGCAAACTGAAGCACCAAAAAACTCTTGTTCCCAAAAAAGCTCCCATTATCGGTTTTTACCTCTTTAATCAGGTTCAGCACTCTTTTATTGGAAATGATCAGAATAGGGAATATATTGATAATCAGATTAAAAATCAGTAGCGCCAAGAACGAATAGCCAATGATTTTTATAAAGCCACCATTTGAAAGGGCGATATCGAACCCCAGATAACCGGCCATGTATTTTCGCGAAAATTGATAAACCACCAATGCCAAAACAAAACCCACCAGCCAGAACAGAACTGACTCTAAGAGAAACTGATTAGCAATGTTCCGGTTCCCGGCACCGTTAGTCTTTCGGATACCGATTTCTTTCATCCTTGTTGCCATATTGGCAATGGTTAGGTTGATAAAGTTGATGGACGAAATGAGCAAAACCAAAATGGCTAGAATTATGGCGCCATAAACATAAGTTTTATTGGCGGTTTGGGCCAAATCGAATTTATGGTTGCTGAAATGCACATCGGTAAGGGGCTCGGCAGTATAAAACAAATACTGATCGGGGGCATATTTCAAATCGTTCATAGTTTTGGCATTAGCCACATCAACATCAGTATTGGCATGGCCTATAGCGACTTTGCTGATTTTGAAGTTTAATTCATCAATATTGATTTTGGGCCGGTTGGTTTTAAAATAGGTGCAGTAGCTCTGTGAACCCCAACCATTATTGTCGGGATGAATTTTTTGTACCGTTTGAATAAGCTGCACCTGTAAGTGAAAATTTTTGGGTACATCATCAAACACGGCGGTAATAATACAGTTTTCGCCACGCATTTCAATGGTTTTTCCCAATGCTGCATCGGCTGTTCCAAAATACTTTTCGGCTACGCTTTTGGCTATTACCAAACTATTTTCGGATGCCAACGGCGACGCAATGCTGCTATAAATGGGTATGCTGAAAAAGCTGAAAAAATTTGTATCGGCATACATTAACTGACCTCCTGTAAAACTTTTTTCCTGATAATTAATGGTTGCCTGTCCCTGGCTGATGACCCGCAACGATTCGGTAATTTCAGGTATTTCATCAACCATTGCCTTGGCTTGGGCTGGACTTGTAACCGCAAAATCGGCATTCTCGTCCCCTAATTTTCCTTGCATCAGGCAACGATAAATATGGTCGTAACCGGGAATGCATTTATCGAAACTGGTCTCGAAATACACATAGCTGACCGCAAAAAGCGTAACAGCAAACGAAATACATAACCCAAACAGTTTTGCAAAGGTTACAACCCGGTTTTTTCGGGCGTTGCGGATGGTTGTTTTTAAATTGTACATAATTAATTTGTTTCACGGTTACGGGGTTTCAGGGTTTCAAGGTTTCAGGGTTACAGGGTTTTCACCTTGCTACCTTGCTACCTTGCCATCTTGGTACCTTTTTTTATTCATACCTTAAAGCTTCAACAGGATTCCTTGTTGCAGCTTTCCAACTTTGCCAGCTCACAGTCAATAATGCAATTCCCAATGCAATTATCCCCGAAAGGGCAAATATCCACCAGCTTATTTCCGTTTTGTAAGCAAAACTTTGCAGCCACTGATGCATGGCATACCAAGCCAGGGGTGTAGCAATTATAAATGCTACTGAAACCCATTTTATAAAATCGGCATTTAGCAAGGCCAATATTTCCGATTCTTTTGCTCCATTTACTTTACGGATGCCTATTTCTTTGGTGCGTTGTTGAATGGTAAACAGGATAACACCTAAAATACCAAGCATGGATAGGAAAATGGAAACGACCGATAAACCACTGATAATCTTAGCCGTGGTAATATCTGATTTATAATTCAAACTGATCCGCTCATCCATAAACTGGTAACTGATTGGGAATTGGGGTGCAATTTCTTTCCAAATAACTTCAATCTGCTTTAATGTTGATGAATAATCGCCGCCCGCCAGCTTAACAGCAATTTCCGACTTTCCCCAATTGCGCATATAATACATTACCGGTTTCGATGTTTCGCGCAAGGTGAAATACTGCATATCGTCAATCACACCAATTACTTCCAGTTCATTATTGGGAGTCTCTGCATTATTTTGAACCACAATTCGTTTGCCTATCGGATCGATTAAACTAAGGGCTTTCACTGCCGATTGGTTGATGATCATTCCGGTACTTTTGTCGGTTGAAACGGTGTTATCGAAATTGCGCCCTATGATAAATTTAGCTCCTATGGTTTGTAGAAAAGAGGCATCTACCGAAATTTGACCGAAATCGGCCCGTTGTTCTTGTTGGCCGGGTAACCAGGCAGGCGAAAAATTATTGATGAACCCAGCCGGAGCATTCTGCGCAACGCCAACGCTTTTAATGCCTGGCAGTTGGCTAAGTTTTTGCCTGAAAAGTTCGTACCGCTCGTTCATGCCCTCGTTATATGGGTTATTCAAAATAAGCGTATTCTCTTTATCAAAACCGGTTTTTGTATTCATCACCAGTTTCAGTTGGTTGTTAATTACCAGAGTTGAAGCAATTAACATAATGGCAATGATTAATTGAAACGTGATTAAACCACCCCGCACCCACTGATGCGGTTGCTGACCATTTATTTTTATCAAATTGATTTGATTTTTGAGCGCATCGGCCGGACGGATGGTGGTTAAAAACGAAATGGGATAAACCACCGACAGAACCACCGCTACTATAAGCATTAACAGAACGGGCAATAGCATGGAAAAGCCTATGGATAAAGATTTGCCGCTTAAATGATTCACTACCGGCATGAAAAAACGAGCCAAAAAAACAGCCAAAACTAAAGCCAGCAAAAGAAAAACGACCGATTCAAAAATTTGGTTCCACATAATGGTCAGCCCCGAGGCTCCATTAACCCGCTGAATGCCAATTTTTTTGGCTTTCCGCCGATAGTCGGCGGTTAAAACATTCATGTAATTGGCTATGGCAATGCACAGAATGAGTAATGCAATAATGGCCAACCCTTTTACCACTTTTATATCGCCTTTCAGGGCATTATCCCAACGGGTTCCCACCGAACGCAAGTGAATATCGCCAAGGGGTTCGAGGTACATATCAAATCCATGCTGGCTTTTTTCAATTCCGTTACCATCGGCAAATAAATCGGCCAGTTGAGCTTCAACTTCCTTTTTATTCGCTGTATTTGGAATAAGCAGATAGTAATTAAATGCCGATATATACCATTGTGTAAGCATACTATTGTTCATCAGTTGATAGCTTGAAACAGGCGCTAAAAAATTCATGCTAAAATGGGATTGTTTAGGCAGGTCTTTTACAACTCCGGTAACCGTAAAACTAAAATTATCGAGCCCAATGGTTTTACCCATGGCATTGTCGTTTCCAAAATATTTTTGTGCCATCGACTGGCTAATCAATATATTAAAAGGGTTATTCAACGCTTCCTTGGGATTTCCCATCAAAAAATCGAACTGAAGAATATTGAGAATTTCGGGATCGGCATACAAAAAACAGGTTTCTGGAAAGGTTTTCTGATCAACCTGAATTAATCGCTCGCCCATGTAAGTTTGAAACCGGGCATATTTTTCGATGCCGGGAACGGCTCCCATTTTGTCGTAAAAAACACCTGCAAAATTACAACTGACCATACTTTGGTCTTTTGCAGCAATATTCAACCGATAAATATCATTGAACCGGGCATTATGCTTGTCGTATGCAAACTCATCTTTTACAAAACAATAAACCAATATGCAGCAACCAAATGCAATAGTAAAGCTAATCAACACGAACGACGAGGTGAGTTTCTGGTTGAAAAGCTGTCGGAAAATATTTTTAAGATTATTCATAGTTTTAATTGTTTTTCGGTTTCAGGGTTTTTCGGTTTCAGGGTTTGAAATGGTTAAATTGTTTCAGGGTATTTATCTTGCCACCTTGCCACCTTGTTACCTTGCTACCTTACCAACCATTCGGTAATTGCTAAACACCGCATTACCCAATTCGCTGTTATTGTGACTACAAACAGCAAAACCAATATAAACATCCGCCTCCATCTTAATTTCCGAGGTTCCCAGCGGTTTCCAGTTTACGCCATTGGCTGAATTATAAAAACTGAATAAATTGCCTTTGCGCGACAATTTAACCCAATAGGGTGCTTTGCCATCGCGGTTGTTTTCGCCGCCTTGCATGCCCTCGTTGGGCATTAGTCGAAAATGGGTATTTATTCCGTTTCCGGGACTAGCGAACACAAGGGCTAGGGGTGAACCTGCACTGAGCGACTGGCGAACCATAATACCGGCTTTTGCCCATTCGTTGCTGGCTTCAAGGCTTTCAACCTTTGTAACCATTTCGCAATCGCCTTTTACCTGCTGATAGGTAAACCGTAATCCATCGGCATTTCCCCAGATATCGCTTCCCGATGCTGTTATTACAAACGATTTATTTTCACTTGCTAAACTTCCGGGCAGGGATGCATCGCCAATATCGTTCGACAACCAGGGGTAACACGGATCATTTTTTCCTTTGATGGTAATTTTTACGCTGGTTTTTAATGATTGGCTTTTACCATCGCTTACCGTATAAAAAAAGCTATCAACTATATTTGAAACAGCCTTGGCCTCAAAAGTAAACTGGTTACTCGCCAGAGTCACTTTCCCGTTGGCGGGTTGGGTAAAATCGGTAACGTTCAAGGTGTCGTTTTCACGGTCACGGTCGTTTTTCAAAACATCAATCAAGCAGGTTCCACTGTATAGCTCCACGTCATCGGGTTGTGCAAGAGGTTCCAAATTTTCATTTACCTGAATAAAAATGCTAGCGCTTTTCGACTCTTTATCCTTATCGCTATTGGTATAGGTTAAACTATCGGCTCCAACAAAATATTTTTCGGGAGTGTAATAAAGGATATTTCCTTTCTGCGTTACCGAACCATGCAAAGGCTTATTAACCGTTTGAACCGACAATTCATCGGTTTCATCCTTATCGGAATCGTTGGAAAGCGGGATAATTTTTACCGTCCGGTTTTCAATAACATTTGCCGTATCGCGCTGGGCTAAAGGCCTGTGGTTATAGTTTTGCACAATAGCTACAATAATTACCTGTATAGCTACCAGGCCTAGCAAGGCTTTTAACAGGTGAAAGCGCATAAATTCTCGTAAGTTCATAGTTTATAATTTAATGGTTAAATTGTTAAGATTAAATGGTTTCAGGGTTTCAATTGTCTGAACCATGATTTGTTTGATTTCATGATTGACTTTGATATTTTTTATTCATTACCCGTTTAAATTCCAAGCTTTTGCTTCCAAAATTAATGAGAAGACCCACCTCAAGATTATACGCTTCGAGGTAGTTGATGGCTTGTGCCAGATGTACATCTTCTAATTGGATTACAGCTTTAATTTCCACACTTATATTACCTAATACTAGAAAATCGACCCTTGGTGTTCCAATTTTTTCAGACTTATAGAATATTTCCATCTCTTTCTCACGGATATGTTCTATTCCTTGCAAGTTCATTTCAATAGATAATGCCCTCTGGTATATCACTTCTTGAAAACCATTCCCCAGTATTTTATGAACCTCAAGAGCACAGGCAATAATTCTCCCAGTTTCCTCAGAATACTTGTATTTACTGTTTACATGTTCCATATTCTGTTTTTTACTATTTTAAATATCATGTTTTTCATTTAATCAGATAAATCAAGGTTCAAGATTACTCGTATCTCAATGCTTCGACAGGATTCCTGCTTGCAGCTTTCCAACTTTGCCAGCTCACGGTCAACATCGCTATACCCAAAGCAATTATTCCTGAAAGGGCAAATATCCACCAGCTAAGTTCGGTTTTATAAGCAAAATTTTGCAGCCATTTGGTCATTGCGTACCAGGCAATAGGTATTGAAATTCCAAAAGCAATTACTACCCATTGAATGAAGTCTTTATTTAAAAGGGCTATAATTTCAGAAATTTTGGCACCGTTTACTTTACGGATGCCTATCTCTTTAATCCTGCTGCGGCTTGAAAATTCTATCTTTCCATATAATCCTAAACACGACAGAAAAACAGCTATAAAGGCAAATGTACTGATGGCTTTGGCCTGCTTTTCCTCCTGTCGGTAAAGTTGATCCACTTTATCGTTATAAAACTGATAATTCAGGTCCACTTCACTGTCATACTCTTGAAAAACCGATTTGATGGTTTTCATGGTTTCAGGAATATCTGTGTTGGCTATCCGTACATTTAGTGCGGCAAAACTCTGGTTATTGTTATCAACATTAAATTGCAATTGAATGTTGCCTATTTTTTTATGTAAATCTTCATAATGTATATCTGAAATAACTCCTATTACATTGGCCCCCCAAACATTTCTGCTTTCAATATTATCCCAACCTAAGCTCTTATAAAATGTTTCGTTTATGATGCACACATTTTTATCGGTTGACCTGAAATCGCGGCCCATGATTAACGGTATTTCAAATGTTTTTAAAAAGGATTCGTCCACAGGTAGTTGCGATACATTGCTTACATTAACATCTTCTCCACCAACTTTAAAACTACCCGAACCAACCATCCAGAGATCCAGCGGATTGCCGGTAGTCAACGAAGCATTAACAATGGATGTTTTTGCCAAAAGATCCGCTTTAATAGCTTGGGCATGATCTGGAAGGGTGCCACTTAATTCAATCCGCAACAAATGATTAGCTTCGTACCCCAGTTTCTTCGATTTAACAAAATCAATCTGCTTGTTTATTACCAGCAAACTTATTATTAGAAAAAGGGAAATTGCAAATTGAAATATGTTGAATGCGCCCCACCAGCTATTTTTTGAATTTCGGCTTTTACGTTGAAATAATTGAACAGGATTGAACATTGAAACCATTTTAGCCGGCAGATAACCAACGATAAAGCCCAATACCAAAAGCAAAGCAAAACATGAAACAATAAAAACCGGACGTTTTAGTATTTCCATTTCATTAAATTCGATTTGCAAAAGGGTACTTAAAAACCCGGAAAATAACAGAATAAGGACAAATGAAACAATAAGGGCCAATAGACAGGAAATATACGATTCGGCAAGGAATTGCAAAACTATATCCCGGACCTTTGCCCCTGAGGTTTTGCGTATGCAAATCTCTTTAAAACGGTTCAGGTTTGATGCCACAGAAAGATTAATGTAATTTACAATGGACAATAACAATATTATAAATGCCACCACCGATAACAATTGGATAAACCGGACATTGGCATGTTGGTGCTCGTCATGGCTTGCGGTATCGAAATAAATCTCGTTAAATGGCTGCAAAACAATACCATTGTTTAGGTAAGGGCATTTTTTCAGTATTGCCGACAATTTTTCTTTTACCAGCGATGTATCAGCATCAGGGTGTAGTACCATAGCGGTATTGTACATTGAATAGCAATCGTTGTTGTTGCAATACCTTGAGCCAAAAAACTCATTATCTGTATTGAATATCAACTCGTAATTTAATGAGGTCCTTTTCTGGGGATCGGCAATTACAGCAACAACATGTTTGAATTCCCCGTTTAACATCTCTATGGTTTCGCCAATAGGATTGGGTTTGCCAAAATATTTAACTGCAAAACTTTCAGTTACCACGATATTGTCTTTGGCCGAAAGGGCACTTTTCTTGTCGCCATACAAAAAATCAACCGAAAACACATCGAAAAATGCCTCAGTAGCTTTCATAAAAACCGCATCTTGCTTTTTGTTATTAAGGCGGAACATTTGGTGTTCATCCCGTGTGTAAAAGCAAATCCGGTCAATCTCAGGTACCCCATCAATTATTTCATCTTTAAAACTGATTGGAGTAATTGCATTGTTATCATCGGCTTTAATGCGGTACATACTTGCCAAATTCTTATACGACCGATCAAAACTTTTTTCGTGTACTACATAACCTGAAATAAGAATGAATAATGCCAGGCTAATAGCAAAACCGCCAATGGTTATTATGTGAATTGATTTGTTTTTAACAAAATTCCGATAATAAAGCTTTAGTATGTTCATGTTGGTTAAATTATAATTTGATCGGAAATGAGTATATTTGAATAAAATTAAGGATTATGAAGACTATAAGTTTGAAGGTGAGCGATAAGACTGCGGCTGTAATTAGTCGGATGAACGAAGAGGAGCTAAAAAAACTTAAAGAGAAAGTGGAATTATATGTTTCAAATCCGGTTAACGATCTTTTTGCAGTAATGGACGAAGCCGCTGAGTATGCCAGGCAAAAAGGACTAACTCCCGATAAATTAGCCGATATTTTAGAAATTGATATGGTCGAAATGAATAGTACTTTAGGTCGTGAGAAATAACTAATGCGGTTAATACTTGATACAAATATTTTAGTTAGTGCTTTTGTATTTAAAAGCGAAACAGCAAACAGTGTTGTTCGGATTGCAGCAAAAACGCACATATTACTTTTTTCAGAATCAACTTTCAAAGAACTTAAATCTACCTTATTAAAACAAAAGTTTTTAGGGTTTGTAGAACTACCAATTATCAGAGCATTTTTATTCAATTTGGTAAGAATAGGAGAGTTCATTGAGCCTAAAATAGAAATCACTGAATGTCGCGACCCAAAAGACAACAAATTCCTTGAATTGGCAATAGCCGGAAATGCTGATTGCATAGTTACGGGCGACAAAGATTTGCTTGTATTAAACATGTTCCTCGGAATTAAAATAGTATCTCCTAGTGATTTTCTCATTCAATATTAGTTTTTTACTCATACCTCAACGTTTTCATCCGCGAGGTTTTGGGATTTCGTCTTTGCTTTTACTATTCGTAACGCAAAGCCTCAATCACCGAGAAATTGGGATCTTCGCATTTCGATACTACTCGTATCTCAACGCCTCAACCGGATTCCTGCTTGCCGCCTTCCAACTCTGCCAGCTCACAGTCAGCAACGCAATTCCCAAAGCAATTATCCCCGAAAGGGCAAATATCCACCAGCTAATTTCGGTTCGGTAAGCGAAGTTTTGAAGCCATTTACTCATGGCGAAATAGGATAAGGGCGTGGCAATGATAAAAGCGATGGTCACCCATTTCACAAAGTCTGCATTAAGCATTTGAATGGTCTCAAATATTTTAGCCCCGTTTACTTTACGTATACCTATTTCCTTAGTCTTTTTGTTTATTAGTATCAATGCCAATGATAGCATTCCTAAGGAGGACAGTAATATTCCAAATACCGAAAACCAGGTTATTAACTTCAATGTTTGAGATTCTTTTACGTATGCTTGGTTAATTTTATCATTTAAAAATGAATAGTTGAATGGGAAACTTGTTGAAATACTGCCATATACAGTTTTTGATTCCTTCAATATATGTTCGGTTTTTGAAGGCTCAATATTTAATAAAATGTAATCAATAAACCGATCGGTATATATTTTTGTAAAAATGGTTGGTCTAACTTTTTCGTAAAGCGAATGGAAATTCATGTCGGGTAAGATACCCAATACATTTAGTTCTCTTACTTGGTTGTACTCTTCTATTACAATAGTCCCTTTTTCAGCAGTATAACCCAATGCAATTGCTGCTGATTCATTAATATAACAGCTATTATCACTAAGCGCTTCTGTCATTTCTGCTTTAAAGCCCATGGTTTTAAAATAATCGGTATCCATATCAAATAAATCAATTTTCTTAAGCTCTCCGTTTTGTTCAAACCTCAAATCAAAAATTCACATACCGGGCATACCATTGCAAAGAGACACTGCATTTACACCTGCTATTTTTGTTAGTTCATCTTTAAAAACCTCAGCTTTTCCAACAAATTCACGATTAAGTTTAATGAATAAGGTTTCTGTTTTGTTGAATCCCAAATCGTAGTTAGCAATAAACTTTTTTTGCTTCACAATCATAAGCATTGAAATAATAAGAGTTATTGATAAGGAATATTGCAAAATAACTAATCCCTTTTGCACCAATCCAACGGACATCCTTTTTTCATTAATGTTAATACCCTTTTGTACTGAACTTCGAGTAACAAATAATGAAACAGCAGTTCCTATCAGCGTACTGATCAATGCAAATGAGCTAACAATTTTCAATACGTAGACTTGTTTCAGTAATGAAGAAAACGAAACATGATAGGTTAGTAATTGATTGAAAAAAGAGAGAGAAATAAAAAGCAAAAAGCAAGATAACAAAAGTGTTGCTATAATTATTAATAACTGCTCTGTTAATAAGCTAATTACAAGGTATTTACTGTTGGCACCATTAATCCGTTTTACGGCAATTTCACGAAGCCGCGAATTTGCTTTAGATATGGTAAGGTTTATATAATTTACAAAAGCAATAAAACAGACAGCAAGAATGATAAACATGGTAAGTTTCAATACATTGTTATTACCCGATCGAACATTATAGCCGTAGCCATAAGAGGCCTCATTTAAATAAACTTCATTTAATGGTTGAAAACTTAGGGTAGCATTGGCATCTTCTTTAAAAAGCCAATACCATTTATTTACATCGGTGAGAACTAGATCGGCAGCTTTTGTATTATTTTTGGTATTTGAAACAACATATAATGCAGGCATCATAAATCGCAAATCGTATTGTTCTAAATATGTGTTGTTAACGCCCATAAAGTCGCCCATTGCACCAAAAGGGAAAATTACATCTACCATTTTAAAATGGGTTTCTTCTCCAAAATCTTCGGCAATTCCTGAAACAGTATACTCCAGTCGGTTATTAAAAATCACTTTTTTCCCTATCGGATTTTCATTGGCAAACAATACTTTTGAATAACTTTTGGTAAGAACAATGTTATTTCGAGATGCCAATACTTCGTTGGGATTTCCAATGTATAAGGGGAAAGAAAACATGGTGAAGAAATTGGAATCGGCATAAAAACATTTGTCGGATTGAACCAAATTGTACTCTGTTTTTAAAACTCCCTCTAAACAAAAAGTGCGACAATATGCGGTTAATTCATCTACATTATCTAACAAATAGGATCCAAAAGGAGGTGAAAAAGCACATTCATTTGAGCGCAATACTCGGTATATTTTATCGGAATTTTTTTGTTGCGAATCAACCTTATATTCACTATAAATATATATCGACAGCAACACAATAAGGGTTAGTGACACCCCCAATCCTAAAACACTTGCTAATGCATACCCTATATTTCGGGTGAAAAATCGTACGGCCTGTTTTACATGATGCAACATATTCATTTTATTTGTTTTAAATCATAGTTCTCATTTAATCACAAAAATCACAGTTTAAGACATTTACTCATACCTCAATGCCTCAACCGGATTCCTAGTAGCTGCCCTCCAACTTTGCCAGCTCACTGTCAACAGCGCAATTCCCAATGAAATTATCCCCGAAAGGGCGAATATCCACCAGCTTATTTCGGTTTTAAAAGCAAAGCTTTGGAGCCATTTATTCATAACATACCAAGCAATTGGCGTAGCAATAATAAAAGCTATAATAACCCATTGTATAAAATCAATGTTAAGCATGGCTACTATTTCCGAAATTTTGGCTCCATTAACTTTACGGATACCCACCTCTTTTATTTTTTGCTGTAAGTAAAATATCGACATGGCAAAAATTCCCATTATCGCAATAATAATGGTTAGCAGGGTGAAATATCTAACTATCTTATTGGTCCTGACTTCTTTTTCATACCAACTCTTGATGGTGTCATCTAAAAAGCTATAACTAAAAGGCAAACCGCCGCTGAATTCGCTATAGGCACCTTTTATTTTGTCAACGGTAGCAAATAATTCAGTACCTTCAATTTGAACTAGAATGCTCCACGGCCAACGGTTTTCATCCAGTTGCCCAATCATAACCGGTCCAACGCGATTATGGAGCGAGCTGTAATTAAAATCATCAACAATGCCTAAAACAGGGACTTCTTGGCCATAACGGGCGAATGAACGGGGAAGGGAATCGAGTTCCAGCGTTTTTACTGCTGTTTTGTTGAGCCACATCCCGTTTTTTGAATAGGCAACCCCAGTGCTAACTGGGTGCATTCCCACCATGTTAAAAAATGCCGAATCAACAATAAATTCCTGAAAACTAACCGGTTTTCCGTTATGCATAAACGATTGGTTATTCCCTCTATCTACAGGGCTTCCGGTTACAAATGAAACATTGGTTACACCGGGAATCGACATAAACCGGCTTTTCAACCCATCCATTTGTTGGCGGTCAATCATAAAATCGAGTTTGAGGATATTTTTTGAATTGTAGCCCAAGTTGTGGTTTTGCATAAACCGTGTTTGTTTCGATATTAGAAAAGTTGACATCAAAAGCACAATCACCACTGTGTATTGAAACCCGATTAGCATTTTTGAATAAACACCTCTACTTTTCCGCCGAAACGAACCTTTAATTACCTGAATGGCATCTAGGCTGGTAATAATTATTGCCGGAACAATACCGGAAACTATTCCCAAAATAAGGATGCCAAAGAGTGAAACCGCTCCAATTTTTAGATTTAACTCGCCTAGAAGATTCAACCGGGCTCCAAATAGCTGGTTGAAAACCGTTTGGCCGGCGAAACTGAGCAAAATGGCCATTGCGAAAGCTATTACGCAGAGAAATACCGATTCGCCTACATGCTGGTAAATGAGCATTGTACGTGATGCACCAACCAGTTTTTTTAGGGCAATCTCCTTTACCCGCAAGCCCGATTGGGCAATTGTTAAATTCATGTAATTAATAATGGCCAAGCCTAAAATGCTTAAAACTATTGCCATAAGCACCGTTAGCAAGGTATTACTGTTTTGTTTAAGTCCGCTTCCGGGAATTTTGCTAAAATAAACATCGGCTAATGGCTCAAATATTACTTCTTTAGCCCTTTCATCCTTGTAAATCCAAAAATCCTTTTTAAACCGTTCTATTAGCAGCGGAGCTTTCAATGGCAAATTGGTATTCGGTTTTGCCAATAAATAAAGTCCAAATGAACAATTATCAAAATTGTTCATAAATTCGTCGGATCCCCATAAATCGGGCAGGCACCTGAAATTTACCACGCCATCATATTCTTTAAAACTGGTGTTTTTATCGGTATTATCAACAATACCGGTAATGGTGCACAAAACGCGTTGCCCCAGCATTACTTCTTTCCCAACAGCGGGCTCATTGCCAAATAGTTTAAAGGCAAATGCTTTACTTAAAACAATGGAATTTTTGGTTTTCAGGGCTTCCCCTGGGGTTCCCTCAAGTAAGTTGAATGAAAATATATTGAAGAATGTTGAATCGACCATCAGGAAATTGAACATCATCATTTTCCCGTTCCGGTTATCAATGATATTCGCATTGTCATAAACACGGGTAAAGCTCTCAATTTCGGGGTAATTATCCTGAAGTATTTGCCCCATGGGAGGAGGAAAAGCTTCGAAATTTTCATTTCGCATACGATATATCCGGTCCTTGTTTATTTGATTACTATTTACCGAATATTCGTTTTTAATATAGATACTGAGCAAAATAACAAAGGTCAGCGAAATTGAAAAACCAACCAACGTTACGGTGGTGTAAAGTTTGTTTTTTAGCAAATGCTTGCTAAAGCTTTTTAAATTACGGATAAACATAGTTGTTCAATTAAAAATAATTTAAAATTACTAGCTATTAATATTTCAAGGTTTCAAGGTTTCAAGGTTTCAGGGTTAAATTGTTAAATTGTTTTTACCTTTTCACCTTGCCACCTTGTTACCTTGCCACCCTGCCACCTTTTCACCTTTTTCATATTAAATAATCATAGTTTTCATTTAATCAGAATAATCAAGGTTCAAGACTATTCATACCTCAATGCCTCCATCATGCCTCCGGCTTGATCTTCGCATTTCGATACTACTCGTATCTCAATGCTTCGACCGGATTCCTAGTAGCCGCCCGCCAACTCTGCCATAATACCGTTAACAATGCTACACACAACGTGAGCATACCACCCAATAAAAATACCCACCAATTCAGGCTGGTTTTATAAGCAAAGTTTTCGAGCCATTTTTGTAAAGCAAACCAAGCTACAGGTATTGCAATTATAAAGGCTAGCAATATCCATTTAATAAAATCGACATTAAGTAACGTAAGAATTTCAATCACTTTAGCTCCGTTTACCTTACGCACGCCAATTTCTTTGGTGCGTTTTCCAATCATAAAAAAAGCCAGCCCAATCAACCCCAAAACCGCCATAATAATAGAAAGCGTTGTAGCGGCAATTATCAGGTTCATTAGTTTAATTTCACTTTCGTAAATATCGCGGTAGTGACCATCGAGGAATTGATAATCGAAAGGAAAATTGGGTGAAACCTCCTGCCATATCTCTTTAAACCGCTCAATGGATTTTTTCATTTGTAAGGGCGAAACACCATCGAAACGGACATACAAAATCCCACTTTTATCATCGGTGCAACGCAATGCCAATGGTTCAATGGATTCGTGAAGGCTTTTTTGATAAATATCTTTTATTACACCAACTACATTATTGGTTTTTTTATCTTCGTTTAGACTTGAACCAATAACCTGAGCCATCTCATATTTTTTCGACAAGGTTTGATTTACCATGATATCCTGACGCTTTTCCGATTCCTGAGTAAAGCCATTGCCCTCGGCTATCTGTAAATTAAAAAGTTCAGGTAAATCATAACTTACATTGAGCAGATTGAAATTTACGTGTATCTGTCCACCATTATAATACAATTGGCGTCCCCAGTTTTCTCCAAAATCACCGAAAAGCTCACTTCCAAAGCCAACACCGGTTACCCCGGTTACCTTTTCAAATTCCTGTTCCAGATACAAGGCTTTTAATGCCGATTCAGGATTTTGGTTCACATACAGGATGTTTTGTTTTGGAAAACCATCGTTATGCTCCATCATAAAATAGTTTTGCTTGTAAATAAATAGGGCACCAATAAGCAAAACCATGGTAATACCAAATTGAAAAACCATTAGACCATATTGTTGGCGTTGTTTTGCAGGAGAATGATTAACTTTTAGGCTTAACACCAATGGCTGTTGGCTGGTAACAATAGCCGGCAAAACACCAAAAAAGAGTAAAACAAACAAAATTAATAGTCCCATTAATCCAATATTTGATACGGTAAAAACATTGCCCAGAGCGAAAGCCGATTGGGTATAATGGTTGAACAGGGGCAAAAAGATGGAAATAAGGCCGATGCTTACAATAATAGCCGATAAAAGGATTAAACCCGTGGTTGTTAGTGAATGCAGCATGATTTGTTGACTATTAGCCCCAATGGTCCGGCGGATGCTCAACTGTTTGCGGTTTTCGTCCACCTGTGCCCTATTGAGGTTGAAATAATTAATTCCGCCAACCAACAATATCAATAACCCAATAGCTCCCAACAGCCTTACTGTAAATAAATTATTGGTAATAAAAACGCCATCGGTATCAAAATCGCTGAGATGCAAATTATCCAGTAAACTATAATTAAAAGGAATAGCATCGTGCACCCATTCCGGCGACTGGCTTACAAAAGCGGTTTTGGCTTTTTCGTTCATCTGCTTAAAATCAGCCTGGGGGCTTAACAAGGCAAAACCGGTATTATTACAGGTTCCCCAATGTTCCGCATTTTCCCGGTACCAATCTATTTTCATTAATCCCGAAACCGATAATACCATATTAAACCTAAACGAACAATTGTTCGGGATATCGTTCATTACAGCGGTTACGGTATATTCATGAATGCCAAATGTTGTTGTTTTCAGTTGAACCGTTTTACCCACAGGATTTTCGCTACCAAATATCTTTTGTGCCTCCGATTGAGTCAATACCATGGAATATGGTAACATTAGCGACGTGGACAAATCGCCGTATTGGCAGTTAAATTTAAAAACATTAAAAAAGGAGGAATCAGCATAAATAACAGGTTGTATCAGGTAATCGATTTGGTTATACCGGATAATATCCTGACCCGACCACGATGCCTGGTAAAGTGTCATTTGCTCAATCTCGGGCAAGCTTTTTTGTATAAGTTTGGCCTGATTTAATGATAAACGGGGACCCCAGTTACTTTCAACCCTGACTATCCGCTCGTGTGAAGGAAAAAATCGGTCGGCTTCCATCTCTTTTTTAACATAAAGAAACAAAAGGGTACTGCATGTTAAGCCAATTACCATGCAAACCAGATTGATTATGGTAAAAAACTTGTTCCGCATCAAACTTCGGATAGCCGTGATTAAATATGTTTTCATTATATTAAATTTGATTATCGAATTTCTAGGTTTTAACGAAGGTGATTTGCAGCTTTTCAAGCATAATTCTTTGAAACCTTGTAATCTTGTAACCTTTCCACCTTTCCACCTTTTTTATTCCTTATTTGTCTTTTCAGTAATCACCGCCCCATCCAGCAAATTAATCACCCGGTGGGCGTAACCGGAATCGCGGTCACTGTGTGTTACCATTACTATGGTGGTGCCTTCCTGGTTCAATTCCGAGAGCAGGTTCATTACCTCGACACCGTTTTTCGAGTCGAGGTTACCCGTAGGTTCATCGGCTAGTATCAGTTTGGGGTTGGCTACTACCGCCCGCGAAATGGCTACGCGTTGTTGTTGCCCTCCCGAAAGTTGTTGCGGAAAATGCTTAGCGCGATGCCCAATTTTCATTCGTTTAAGCACTTCTTCCACCTTTTGCCTGCGTTCCGAGGCTTTCATGTTGAGGTAAATGAGCGGAAGCTCTACGTTTTCATACACGTTGAGTTCATCAATCAGGTTAAAACTCTGGAACACAAAGCCAATATTCCCTTTGCGGAACTTGGTACGTTCCCGTTCTTTCAGTTTAGCCACTTCAATACCGTTGAACTGGTATCCGCCATCGGTTGGATTGTCGAGCAATCCCAGAATGTTCAATAAGGTCGATTTACCACAACCCGAAGGCCCCATAATGGCAACAAATTCGCCGGATTTTACATGCACATCCACCTGGTTCAGAGCCAAAGTTTCTACTTCTTCGGTTCTAAATACTTTTGAGAGTTTTTCAGTTTTTATCATAATATTAAGGTTTCAGGGTTTCAGGGTTTCAGGGTGGAACGGTTTCAAGGTTTCAGGGTTTCAGGGTTTCAAGGTATTTTACCTTGCAACCTTGTTACCTTGCACTCTTGTCACCTTGTTACCCTGCCACCCTTTACCCAAATTTTTATATTCTTAAGCTTTCTCTGTATGTTATCATCTTTTGAATCATTTTCGATTCTTTTCTGGTTTGCTCAATTAAGTCGCCGGCATTCTCAATCAGGCCCACTCGTTCCGCTATTATTAGTTGAGTTCTTAATTCGCCGCATGATCCCTTTGATATATTTAAAAAACGGATAAACTCATTGTTTGAATTTCTATCAAAGCCTTCCGCAATATTCGAAGGAATTGAAACCGATGATCTTTGTATCTGATCACGAAATCCCCAATCTTTACTATCCTTAAAAAGGCTATAGGTTGTAACAGCCAAATCAACACCTTCTTGCCAAATTTTCAAATCTTCAAAATTTTTAATTTCATTTTCCATGATTATTATATTTAATTGGTTTTACGGCTAAAAAGTTACATAATAAATCTAAATCAGTAAATTCTTTTTTAATCTTGTTGCCCTGCCACCTTGTTACCCTGTCACCTTGCCACCTTGCTACCCTGATACCTTTCCACCCTGTAACCCTGCCACCTTGTAACCCTGCCACCTAATCCAACACCAACCGTTCGTTTTCCCCAAACGTATCGTACCCCGAAGTGACTACCCGTTCACCAGGCTCCAAACCTTCCAACAGTTCATAAAATTTTGGGTTTTGGCTTCCAATTTTAATAGTCCTTTTTTCGGCCGATTTTCCATCAGCACCGATTACAAAAATCCATTGTCCACCGGTGGATTGAAAGAAATTTCCACGTGGCAAAAGCAACGATTCTTTGGGATCGCCCAATTGCAGGCGGGTGTAGTAAGTTTGTCCCGTTCGCATGTTTTGCGGGTTTTCTCCATCAAAAACCATCTCCACGGCAAAACGGCCATCTCTTACTTCGGGCAATACCTTGCGTATTTTCAATTGAAATTCCACACCTTGCCGTTCAAGGACAGCCGTTAGTCCTACGCGCACTTTGTCAATATAATGTTCATCAATTTGGGCTACTACCTTAAATGAAGTAAGCACGTGTATTTGACCCAGCCTTCCGCCTTGTGGGATTGATTGCCCCAGTTCGGCATCCAAAATAGTTAACTGACCGTCAACAGGGGCTTTCACGTTCAGTTGACCCTGCTGCTCGTGAACCAGTTTCAGGTTCAGTTCCATGTTGTGCAGGTTGTATTCCATTTGGCCCACTTGAATCGAGCGGTAAAGCGAATCCTGCTTTTGCCGTTCCATATACAAATCGAACGACCGTTGGGCAAATTGATAATCCTCTTCTGCTTTTAGGTATTCTTCCTTCGAGATAAGTTGGTCGGCGTACAACGCTTTATTTTGTTCATATGCACGTATTTTCCGTTTAATATCGAACTCCAGGTTCAGCAATTCGCGTTTAATATTCAAGCGTTCCTGTTCCATGGTAACTTGGGTATTACGCAAAAAGTTGGCTTTTTCGGCCAGTTGAGCCTCGCTGTTCAGAATGTTCATGGTCAAATCGGAATTACTCAACCGCAAAATTACTTCGCCTTGCTTCACCATGGAGCCTTCTTCCACAACCCGTTCTTCCACACGTCCACCCACTCGGGCATCGAGGTAAATGGTAGCAATGGGTTCCACATTTCCGGTGACAGTAATGTAGTCGTGAAAAATTCCCTTTTCCACAGTATCAACCGTAATCTTGTCCAATTCTACCCGTAAAGTGGAAACATTTTTCTTTATAAATGCCAAATAAATCATTCCCAGTATTAACAGAATCCCAATTCCCATATAAATATGTTTGGGGCGTATCCCTTTTTTCTTTTCAATTACCTTATCCATTGTTTCGCTTGTGGTTTCCATAATACATTTTTGGTTTCAAGGTTATAAAGTTACAGGGTATCAAGGTCTCAAAAAAAAATATTTTCAATCTTAATTCTCTGTTAGCTTACAACCTTATATTTTTAATTCTTATAACTATTCTAAAAACCATGTAACATTCCAATTTTCCAACCTTTGCTTTACTACTGAATGGTTTCCATCTGTATTTTTATTCCGAATAATCCTAGTTACAGTTTAAAATACTCACCCCTCTTTCCCCTCTCTTTCAAGAGAGGGGAGGTTTTTCCAATTAAGCATTACTGCTTATTCGGAGCGCACCCCTCCATTTCAAGGGAGGGGCAGGGGTGGGTAGGTTTTTAATAGCTTGTCCTTATTTAATTGATAACAATATTATATGAATATTACCTTTCTACCCTGCAACCTTGCCACCCCCTAAAGATGCTCCCAATTCCCTGTCTTATAAAACGCCAACATCTGGTTTCGCATCATGTAAACTAATTTTGCCTTCAATAGGCCAGCTTCAGCAGATACAAATCGCTGTTTGGCAGCTTGAAAATCAGTGACACTTGCTAATCCTTTTTCCATTTTCAGTGTAATGTTTTGAAGGTTCAATTTACTAAAATCATATAGCTCAACCGATGATTCATACTCGTTTTGTGCCGATTGTACATCATTAATTGCTTTCCAAATTGTGGTATATAAGTTATCTTTTTGTTTTTCCAATTCCAATTGTTGATTTAAAAGAGCAATTTGTTTTTGCTTTATTCTGCTATAGGTTGACGCACCGTTAAATACGGGTATTACTAAACTCATATTTACCCATTGGTTTTGGTTGTTTGTTAATTGGCTATTGTAAGCGGCACTGTCTCCATCATAAAAACTTGTACCGTAGCCAGCTGATAGTGTCAACCTTGGTGAAATGGCGCCTTTTGCCATTGCCAAATCTTTTTCCGATGCATTCAGTAAATACTCCTGTTGTTTAATTTCAGGAAGTATGGTTATTGCATCATCAAATACCGAATCAATTTTGGGCGATGGGTTAACAACAAGCGGGTTAATTTGAAGGGTATCAAGCACGAACTCACTGTGGGCATTAATTCTTAACAATTGCTTTAAATCAAGAAGGGTACTATTATAATTGTTTTTTGCTTGTGTTAAACTAAGTTTATCGGCTGCCCATTGGCTTTTAAGATCTTGCAAGGTTAATGGCGATTCTTTACCTACTTCAACAATTTTTTGCATTCGGTTATACTGTAAATCCGATAAGTCAACTTGGTTTTGAGCCACACGGGCTAAGCCATCGCTATACAAAACGGTATAATAGGCTGTCATTATGCGAAAAACTAAAATATTCCGCTCACTTTCGGCATTTTGTTTTTGGGCTGAAAGTAAAAACTTGTTAAAAGCTATTGAGTTATATTTTACAAATCCTTGAAAAATATTCACCGATGATTGCACCCAATAACTATTTCCCATAGTTTGGTTGAATGTGACAGCATTCGTGTTGCCATCAATATTCCGTCCAAAGTTTAAACTAACATCGGAACCCAAATTTAGGTTGGGCAATACATCTGTCTTGCTTTCCATATAACTAACTTCTTGCGAGGCAACCATATTATATGCCTGATTCAGACGAATGTTATTCTCCGTGGCATATCCAACACATTTTGAAAGGTTCCAAACTTCTTGGGAATAACCAACCGAAGTAAAAGCTATAAAAATGATAATGTATAAAATTGATTTTAGCATGATTAATTTTTTAATGTTTAAAGCATATCCAAGGGTTATGCCAAAAATGTTAAACATTTGATATGTAGCAATATAATTCAATCCACCGAAGCTTGTTGAAAAATAAGTGTCAATTATTTTTACACCTCGTGTCGATATTTTTTACATATTGGTTAGCTTAGCATTTAATTCATGTGAGTATAACCCAAATTGAGCGATTTGCTACCACAAATCTGCTCAATTTTAATTAACAGATAGTGTTAATAATATTTTTATATTTGGATAATGGATATTACCTTTGCAAATAAGAAATTAGAAGAATGGGCGAATAGTTTTGCCCTTTCCCAAAAAAAACTAGGTAATGACAGAGCGGCTAAATATCATCAACGACTTGGAGATATGCGAGACGCGGAAAGTTTCAATGACCTGAAATTTTTGCCTGGAAATTTTCATAATTTATCGGGTAACAGAAATGGTCAGTGGTCATGTAGTTTGGACCATCCTTATCGGTTAATATTTGAGCCAGCAATACAGCCTGTTCCTACAAATGAACATGGCACTCCAATCTTAACCGAAATAAAAATAGTTGAGATTATTGAAATTGTTGACTACCACTAAAAGATTAAATTTATGTCACTAATTAATGAATATTCACCAGATATAGTTTTTCACCCTGCCACCACTCTAAACGAGAAGTTAGAAGAAATGGGCATGAGCAAGAAAGAGTTTGCCCTTAGGACCGATAAGCCTGAAAAAACAATTATTGCTGTTTTAAACGAAGAAAGTTCGCTTACGCCTGAAATGGCTATCCTTTTTGAAAACGTTACCCAAATACCTGCACAATTTTGGATTAATAAACAAGCTAGATATAACGAATTTGTTGCACGTAAAAAACATGAGGGAATAATTGCCGAAGCTTCGGAATGGGCTATGCAATTTCCATATTCAGAGATGGCACAATATGGCTGGGTTGTTTCAGCCCAAAATACTAAGGAAAAAACCATTAATTTGTTAAGCTATTTTGGTGTTGCATCACATCGTGCATGGGAAAAATTGTATGTTGAAACAGAATTAAAAGTTGCTGCTTATACATCATTAAAGCAATCGCACCAACCACACGCTATTTCGGCTTGGTTAAGGCAAGGAGAATTAGAGGCAAAACAAATTGATGCTCCTGAATTTAATGTCAAAAAACTAAAAAGCAACATTCCTGCAATGCGCCAATTAATGGTAGAACAGCCTGCCAATTTCTTTGAACATTTGCAGGAACTTTGTTTAATGGCTGGGGTTGTACTGTTATTAACACCCAAACTGCCCAAAGTTCCTTTAAGTGGCTCCACTCGTTGGTTAAACAATACACCGCTTATTCAGTTAACTGCACAATATAAAAAGAATAACAGCTTTTGGATTATCTTCTTTCACGAATTGGGTCACATTATTTTGCATGGTAAAAAATTCATTTCGCTTGAAAATATTGACTTTGCCTCCGCTGACCCTGAAAAAGAAGAAGAAGCACACCAATTTGCCATTAGCCAAACTTTTACAAACGAACAGTAACAAGAATTAATGCAAAATATTAAGGGTCTTATACATTAATTCCAATCCAACCCATGAAAGGCAAAATCCTCATCATCGATGATAACAAAAGCGTGCTTACCGCACTCGAAATGCTCTTGCAGGAGGAATTCAAGGAAGTATTCACCCTTAAAAGCCCAAATAATCTGGTATCGTTTATTCAGCAGAATGCCATTGACACCGTTTTGCTCGATATGAATTTTAAGGCGGGTATCAACACGGGTAACGAGGGTTTATACTGGCTTCAGCGCATTCACGAAGTTGACCCAACCATTAGTGTTGTGATGATTACGGGACACGGTGATGTGGAACTAGCCGTAAAAGCCGTAAAACAGGGTGCTTTCGATTTTGTGCTCAAACCATGGGACAACAATAAACTCATTGCCACCCTTACTTCGTCGCTCGAAATGCGCAAAAGCAAACAGGAAACCGCCCAGTTGCGCGAGAAAACCAAAAACCTGAAAAACGAAATCAACCCCTCTGGGCAAGCCATCATTGGCCAATCGGCCGCTATGCAAAAAGTGATGGCTTTGATTCAGAAAGTAGCCGTAACCGATGCCAATATTTTAATAACCGGTGAGAATGGTACCGGAAAGGAGTTGGTAGCCCGCGAAATTCACCGGTTATCGTTGCGCAGCAGCGAGGTGATGGTCACCATCGATATGGGCTCCATTAGCGAAACACTTTTTGAAAGCGAACTGTTTGGCCATGCAAAAGGTTCATTTACCGATGCCAAAGAAAACCGAGCCGGCAAGTTCGAAACCGCTCATAAAGGCAGCCTTTTCCTCGACGAAATAGGCAATCTGCCGCCGGCCATGCAAGCCAAATTATTGGCAGCACTGCAAAACCGCACCATTACCCACATCGGGTCCAATACACCAATCCCCATCGACATTCGGTTAATTTCGGCCACCAATAAAAACCTCGACGATATGGTTGCCGGCGGCACATTCCGCCAGGATTTATTGTATCGCATCAACACCATTCATATCGACATTCCGCCTTTACGGGAACGGAACGGCGACATATACCTGCTGGCACATTTCTATTTAGCTAAATATGCCCGCAAATACAATAAACCGAGCCTGAAAATCAGCGACGAAGCCATCGAAAAATTAAACCGGTATCATTGGCCCGGTAACGTAAGGGAGCTGCAACATGCGGTGGAAAAAGCCGTTATCCTGTCGGAGCAGGCCACCATTATGCCCCACGATTTTGCTCTACGGACTGAACAGCATGTACCATCGGTTTTGCAAGGGCAAACCATCGACGACATGGAAAAACAAATGATTGTGGCCCAAATTGACAAAGAAAAAGGGAACCTAAGCAATGTCGCCAAAAACCTGGGTGTTACTCGCCAAACGCTTTATAACAAGTTGAAAAAATATAATATCTGAACGCATGAACTTTAAACATTTTTATAGGGGAATTCTCGTCCGGTTAGCCGGATTGGTTGTGTTTTCAGGCTTTACTGTTTATTTGTTTTTTAAAATAGATAGTCTGGTTTTCTCTGTTTTTGGGGCACTCCTGGTTTTTATTTTTGCTATAAATACCATCCTATACTTCAACAACATCAACCGTTGGATAGCTTTTTTCCTTTTAGGCATTGAAAATGAAGACACCTCGCTAAAAATTCCCACCAAAACCGGCAACAAAGCCATCGACGAGGTTTTCATCGGTATGGGGCGCCTCAATGAGTTATTCAAACAAACCAAAGTAGAAATCAGCACTCAGGAGCAATATTACCGTTCCATTATCAATCAGTCGGCCACCGGACTATTTTCAGTCAATGGCCAAGGGCGTATCAGCATCACCAATCCCGCTGCTGAAAAACTCACTGGAATAATCCAATACCATCATGTAGGGTCGCTTTCTCGGATAAATGGGGCCCTTCCAAAGATCATTATGGAAAGTGATGAGAAATGCACCGCCTCAGTTATTTTTGAAAACGACAAAGCCCAAAAGCTACTTTTCAAATTATCGTGCATCAAAACCAGCAAAGAAACCATCCGTTTGGTTGCTGTGAGCGATATAACCAAAGAACTCGACAACCGCGAAGTAGATGCATGGATAAAACTTGCCCGCACCCTGTCGCACGAAATAATGAACAACATTACGCCTATTACCACTCTGTCAAAAGTTATTGGCGGATACTTTAGTAGAGATGGAAAAACCTTGGATAGAGCCGATGTGGAACAAAAAACAATCGACAATACCGTTAAAGGGCTTGAAGTTATTGAAGAACGGAGTGTCGGGCTTTTGAATTTTGTTGAGAGTTACCGGAAATTCACTAAACTGCCTGAGCCTCACATTAAATCGATAAATGTTTCATCGGTTATAATAAATTCAATACTTGCAGTTAGCACCTACAGCGGGTTCAACCGAATAACCGTTGAATCATCGGTTCCTGAAACGGTAAATTGCAATACCGATGAAAACCTTTTGTCGCAGGTAATTATAAACATACTGAAAAACAGTTTAGAGGCATTGCTTGACGATACCGAAAACAGAGAACCAAAACTTAAGGTCCAAGTAAACCAGAACACTGAAAAAATCAGCATACTGATAAGCAATAACGGCCCATCCATTCCGCCTGAATTGCGTGAGCAGATTTTTGTTCCATTTTTCACCACTAAAGAATGCGGTTCAGGGATTGGCTTAAGCTTAAGCAAACAAATTATGTTAAAACTTGGTGGCGATGTTGCATTAATTACCCACCACGATAAGTGGACCCAATTCCAGATTCATCTGCCAATAAATTAATCTATCTTACTAAAAGAAAATCAGGCTGCAAGCCTGATAGAACACAGCCCGGTGCAACGCACCGGGAATACAAATTGCAGCCAGTATTGGCGCAAGCAGCGCATTAATTTGGCTTCAAATGGTTCATGCGCCAAGAATTAGGAATTATAAGAAATGCGATACAAAAGCGGTTAAAACATCATGTTTTATTATATAATTGATATTTTTACAAAAAAATTACAATCTCTAATCTCTAAACTCTAAATACTCTAAGTACTTTAAATTACTCTAAATACTTCTTAATGATCTCATTCGAACGATTTACTTTAGATAACGGCCTGCGGGTGCTGGTGCACCGCGACGATACCACGCCGGTTGTCGCCTTTAATCTGTTATACCAAGTGGGTGCCCGCGACGAAAACCCCGAAAAAACCGGTTTTGCCCACCTGTTTGAACACCTCATGTTTGAGGGTTCCAAAAATATTCCCCATTACGATGCCCCGTTGCAGCAAGCCGGCGGCGAAAACAATGCCTTTACCAACAGCAACATTACCAACTATTACATTACCATTCCAAAAGAAAACCTAGAGACGGCTTTCTGGCTGGAATCGGACAGAATGCTGGAACTGGCAATAACGCAAAAAAAGCTCGATATCCAGAAAAAAGTAGTGATTGAAGAGTTCAAGCAGCGTTACCTGAATCAGCCTTACGGCGACTGGAACTTATTGCTGCGTCCATTGGCTTACAAAAAGCACCCTTATAGCTGGCCCACCATTGGAAAAGAAATATCGCATATCGAAAATGCCACCTTGCAAGAGGTAAAGGACTTTTTTTACCGCTATTATGCCCCCAACAATGCCATTTTGTGTGTGGCCGGAAATGTAACCAAATCGGAAATTGAACTCTTGTCCCAAAAATGGTTTGGGCCAATTCCTGCCCGTGATGTACCGGAAAGGAACTTGCCCGTTGAGGACCCACAGACAGAAAGCCGAGAAGAGAAAGTTACCCGCCCTGTTCCGCTCAATGCCATTTATCAGGCATACCACATGTGCGGCCGCAACCATCCCCATTATCATGCCACCGATCTCATTTCCGATGTGTTGTCCAATGGCAAGTCGTCGCGCTTGAACCAGCGGTTGGTAAAAGAGCTCCAGTTGTTCAGTTCCATTAATGGATACATCAGTGGCGATGCGGATCCGGGGTTGTTCATGATTACTGGTGACATCAACCAGGGAGTTACCTTTGAAGAAGCTGAAAACGCCATCCGCAAGGAATTGGATTTGATGATGAACGAGCTGGTGGCATTTGAAGAACTGAAAAAAGTGCAAAACAAAGTAGAAGCTAACCTCATTTATTCTGAAATAAGCATCCTAAACAAGGCCATGAATTTGGCTTATTTCGAAATGCTCGGCAATGCCGATTTAATAAACCGGGAACCGGAAAAATATCAGGCTGTTACCCCCCACGATATCCGGAATGTGGCCCAGAAGCTATTCCTCCCCACCAATTGTTCAGTTCTAAAATATCAGGTACAGTAAACTATGACCACACTAAATAGAAAAACCCCTCCCGTGTTCAGGGATATTCAGGAAATAAAGTTCCCGAAAATTACGATTGAAAAACTGGATAACGGCATTCCTGTTTATCTGCTTAACGGAGGAACGCAGGAAGTAGTTAAGCTCGATGTAATGGCCCATGCCGGATCGCAATATTCTGAAACCAAGCTAGTGGCTCCCATGGCGGGTTTAATGTTGAACGAAGGAACAAAAACCATGAATGCACATGAAATTGCCGAATCGTTCGATTATTACGGAGCCTATTTTCAGCCCAATACAGAAAAAGATGTGACCTTTATTGGGTTAACCACTTTAAGCAAACACTTGAACCATACCTTACCTGTTTTTACCGAGGTTCTGAGCCAAAGTGTGTTCCCTCAACATGAACTCGATTTGCTGCTCGAACGGCGGCGCCAGAAGTTTTTGGTGGAACGTGAAAAAACATCGTACCTATCGCGCGAAGCATTTTACGAACAGGTATTTGGCCCTACCCATCCGTATGGAATAATGACAACCGAAGAACAATACCGGACTTTGAACCGGCAGCCCTTGGTCGATTTTTACCAGAAACATTACCATGCCGGCAGTTATTCCATTGTCTTGTCAGGTAAATTGGATTCCTCCGTTTTAAAAGCGGTAAACCTGTATTTGGGACAATTGAGGAAGTTGCAAAAACCAGAGCCCATTCAACCAGTTGATTTTACACCCATTTCGGGCAAACCCATTGTTATTGAACGCGCAAATGCCGTTCAATCGAGCATCCGCACCGGTTTGTTAACGGTTAATAAAATCCACCCCGATTACACCGGATTGAAAGTTTTGGTAACCATTTTTGGAGGATATTTTGGGTCGCGGTTAATGAAAAACCTACGCGAGGACAAAGGGTTTACTTATGGCATCCATTCCATGCAGGTTTCATTCATGCAGGCCGGGCTTACCGGTGTGGCTGCCGATGTTAATGCAGAACATACCCGCGAAGCCATTGATGAGATTATTAAGGAAATGGAAAAACTGAAGCACGAACCCGTTTCAAACGAAGAATTGCAACTGGTGCGCAACTACATGATGGGGGAATTGCTGCAAATGTTTGATGGTCCGTTTGCCACCGCCGACACCTTTAAAGCGGTGGTTCAATACGGTTATGGTTTTGAATACTTTACCCGGCTAAAAAACACCATCCTTACCATAACACCGGAACAGTTGATGGAATTAGCCAATAAGTATTTTATAACCGAAAAATTGACCACCGTGGTGGCCGGGAAGTATTGATATTAATTTAAGTAAATAGGCCGAAGGCCTTGAAGCAAAAGAACAGGGCACCTGTCTCGCTTTAGCTGAAAGCCATTTAAGAATTAGTAAAGCTAACATGAACTGTATATTTTATTTGGAGGAACTTAACAAAATAATAATGTTTAATTGAAACTATTCCCCCACCGCCCTTCGGGCACCTCCCCCGGGGGAGGACTAGCAATGCTGCTACGGAGGAAGTATCCCCCTAGGGGGATTATAGGGGGGATTTATACTCAGCTTAATTAAACCAATACTATTTTCAAATTTGAACCGTTTTGGCAAGGTATGGCACAAAAGTTTTTAACATACGGGTTTATTTTTCTGCTGCTTTGGGCGGGAAATGGGTTTGGGCAAAACCCTTTACCTCCAAATATTACAAGCATAACAGTAAAACCTCAGCCCAATTATCCGGGAGCCGTTGAATTATTTTGGATTGATGATAATGTACCCTCAGCGGATGGATTTATCATTTTTCGGTATGAATATGGTTTTACGCAAGGCTTTGATAGTATTGGAACAGTTCGTTCACCTGAATTTTCGTTTCTTGATTTAGAGGCTAAGGCAAATGAGTATTCTGAATCGTATGTGATTGTTTCCTATCGTGAACCGGGTTATAAATTGAGTCCTAAATCGGATACATCATTTACTATGTTTTTACGCCCCATTGAATTCGATACCTGTGCACAAACAGCAAAATTGAATTGGAGTCCCTACATTGGATGGGGTGATGATGGGGTTAAATATTATAAAGTTTATAGAAATGCAATAGATCAAAAATATGACAAAAAAGACACGGTTTTCAGCCAATTAATTGAATTGGAAACTGAATACGAATATTTCATTAGAGCCATATGTAACAATGGTAACTTTTCCAGCGAATCGAACCGGGTTTCCATAACTTTTACTTCATATAAAAAACCCAATCCCGATTCATTTTTTATACATCAAATTACGAATAGGGGCAATTCCATTGAAGTTCAATCTAATGTGGATGTATCAGCAGATATAAAAAAATATGCGTTGTTGTTCAGTGCTGAAAAAGATGGATTGTATGATACGGCAATATTTAATTATGAATTAACATCAGAAAGTATCTTATTCAATCATGAATACAGTGGTACGCCAATTTATTATAAGGTAGCCGCCCTTAATCAATGCAATCAAATTGCTGGCGAAACCCAACATGTAAAGCCGTTGCAGCTCAAAGTTGCTATGCTGAATTACGATGTTACGTTAACTTGGGATTCCAGTTTTGTAGATGCCACTAGTGAAGAATATAAAGTATTTGTTAGTGTGGATGGGGGAGATGCTGTATCTAAAGAAAATACCAAAGAATTCAAACTGAATGAATTAGGTAGCGAAACTTCAGAAAAATTTTGCTTTTTCGTGGAAGCAACCGATAATAACGGAAATAAAAGCATTTCCCAAACAGAATGTGTTACCCGTACCCCAATAGTTGAAATCCCTGAGGCATTTTCACCCAATTGCGATGGAACTAACGAATATTTTGGTCCATTTGTGAATTCAATTCCTGAAAAATCCTATATTAAAGACGTATCTGTTACTTCGTTTAAATTGCATGTTTACGACCGCTACGGCGGGATAGTTTTTTATACCACCAATTCTGGCGAATTCTGGGATGGAACTAAAAATGGAGTTTCAGTTTCAGAAGGTGCTTATTTGTATCATTATACCTATACTACTTCGTTAGGCAAATCGTACGAAGGTTCTGGAGCTATTAACGTGGTGTATCCTTAGGCAATGTGCAATTGGCAATTTACAATTAACAATGAGTAATTAGAGATTAGAAACTAGAATTTAGAAGTTAGGAAAAGCCCCAAAGGGGCGAAAGAATAAAGCCAGGGGCAAAGCCCCTGGTATAATGGCAAAAGCCACAAGCGGTGCAAGCAGAATTGTTATAATAGAATGGCAACGTAACATGCACCGCAACATAGAGAAGTTAGAAGTTGGAAGACCGAAGTCAGAAGTTGGAAGTCAGAAGCGAGCCACCAGCCATCAGCAACCAGCCACCAGCCACCAGCGATATTTTTTTTTCATCCTATCTTTCATGGCATCCTAAATTTAGTAACTTTGAAAGTTTGTTACAAATAGGACATTTAGGGTTAATGACGCCGAGATAAAGCAAATGAATCGATTTACGGTTAAGGAAAAGAAGGTTATATTGAAAGAGTTTAACGAACTCCTTCAAATAGCTGAAAACATTACGGATCAAGATCAGCGCGATTTAATCCGGAAAGCATTTAACATGGCCTACGAGGCTCATGCCAATATGCGTCGTAAATCGGGCGAACCCTATATTTTACATCCAATTGCGGTAGCTAAAATTTGTACTCATGAAATTGGATTGGGTACAAAATCAATTTTAGCAGCACTTCTGCACGATGTGGTAGAAGATACCGAAGTTACTATTGAGGAAATACAGCATCAATTTGGCGATAAAATATCAGGTATTGTAGATGGCTTAACCAAAATATCGGGTGTTTTTGTAAACCGAACCGATTTGCAAGCTGAGAATTTCCGCAAAATATTAATGACCATGACGGGCGATTTGAGGGTTATCATCATCAAATTGGCCGATAGGCTCCATAACATGCGTACGTTGGAGTCGATGCCTCCCAATAAACAACTTAAAATTGCTGGTGAAACGCTTTATATTTATGCCCCATTAGCTCACCGGTTGGGTTTGTATGCCATAAAATCGGAATTGGAAGATTTGTGCTTGAAGTATTTGCATCCGCAGGATTACGATAATATTGTTAATAATATTCTTGACTCAGAAAAACGAAGGTTGACTTATATCAACCGGTTTGCATTGCCTATTACCAATAAACTGAACGAAGAAGGATTTGTTTTTGAAATTTCGGGCCGGCCAAAATCCATTTATTCCATTTGGAATAAAATGGAAACTAAGAACGTAAGCTTTGAAGAAGTATATGATTTATTTGCCATCCGCATAATTTTTGAACCCAAACCAAATATACCCGAAAAAGCACAATGTTGGAGTATCTACTCCATTGTTACGGATATGTATATTCCCCGTTCCGACAGGATTAGGGATTGGGTAAGTCAACCAAAAGCAAATGGATACGAAGCGCTCCATGCTACCGTTATGGGCCCAGGTGGTAAATGGGTTGAGGTTCAAATTCGGTCGAACCGGATGAATGAAATAGCTGAAAAGGGTTACGCTGCCCACTGGAAATATAAAGGAGCTACGCATCACGAAAGTGAGTTGGAGCGTTGGATAAAAGAAATACGGGAAATGTTGGAAGATCCAAGATCGGATGCATTGGAGTTTTTAGATGAGTTTAAACTCAACCTGTTCACATCGGAGATTATGGTTTTTACCCCAAAAGGTGAAATCATAACCTTGCCCAGTAATTCAACAGCACTCGATTTTGCATTTTTTATTCACTCCGAAATTGGACTTCATGCAATTGGTGCTAAAGTAAATCACAAATTGGTGGGTTTGAACCATATTTTACAAGGTGGCGACCAAATTGAAATTCTGACTTCGCAAAAGCAACAGCCCGATTTGCTATGGCTAAAATTCGTAACTACGGCTAAGGCCAAAACAAAACTGAAAACTGCTTTCCGCGAAAAAAGGCGTATTATTTCTATCAAAGGAAAAGTACATCTCGAAAATTTGCTGGTGGAAATGGAAATGAAGCCCAATTCCACTGTTTTTCGAAAACTTTACAACCATTACAATACACGAAACAAGGAAGAGCTTTATTATCGTATCGGTGAAGACCTGTTTGATCAGCTATATTTTAAAAAAATACTTAAAAAGCGATCGTTGAACAAGTATATTAAGTTTTGGGGAATCGGAAATCAGGAGAATACCGATGCTGCCAAAATGTTTGACAAATCGAAACCATTGATTGTTGACGACAACATGCGCAATTACACCATTGCCACATGTTGCAATCCCATTCCCGGCGACGATGTTATTGGCTATAAAGCCGATGAAGACGAATTGGTGATACATAAATCCTCATGCCCCAAAGCCATTCGTTTAAATTCAAGCGAGAGCCAAAATGTGGTTAAAGTAGAATGGACCACACAACGGATATTAGCATTTTTGGGGAGAATATCTCTCAAAGGAATTGATGATATTGGCATTGTAAATGATTGTACTACCGTTATATCACAAGAGTTGAATGTAAATATGCGCGCTATTAATTTTGAAAGCCACGATGGTATTTTTGAAGGAACAATTGATGTGTACGTGCGCAATGCCAGTGATCTCAATACCTTGATTATGAACTTAAGCCGTGTAAAAGGGATAACCCAAACAGCCCGAATGGAAATTAAGGAACACGAGTAATGTATTTTTCATAAGTGTTTTATCAAAGTTATTACCATTTCTTTCACCTGCATAAAATAAATATATATAAGGGTATAAATGAAAATAATATTTACTTTTGATTCGCTATTTTGAATTAGTCTAAATATGGATAATTATAAATTTGAATCTCAGGAATTAAATCCCATTAGCGAACGGGTAAAAGAGTTATTCATAAAGTATTTGGAACGTAAAGGCCATCGGAAAACTCCGGAGCGGTTTGCTATTTTAGATGAAATTTATAATTCTGAAGGTCATTTTGACATCGAGACCTTGTATGGTCACATGAAAAACAAAAATTACCGGGTGAGCCGTGCTACGTTGTATAATACCATTGATGTGTTGCTTGATTGTAATTTGGTGATTCGGCATCAATTTGGAAAAAACATTGCTCAATTTGAAAAAGCCTACAATTGTGCCCCTCATGAGCATTTAATATGCACCAGTTGCGGAAAAGTAACCGAGTTTTGCGATGCACGTGTTGATGAAATTGAAGAACGGGCAGCAAAGCAACATGATTTTGAACTTACTTATCATGCACTCTATTGTTATGGTATCTGTAGCAGTTGTAAAAAGAAATTGAGCAACGAAAAATAGTTTGTTTTCATTTTGGTATTGAATTAGGGTCCCCAATAAAAAGGGGATTTTTTTTTGATAACTTATAAAACGAACATACCTTAAAAGAAAAAATAATTAGTAAATTCGGGGCTGATTTTTTAAAACGTATTTCAATCAAAATCAAACAAAAGGCGACTCAACCATATTTAATAAATAGCAAATAATGAAAGTAGATGTACTATTAGGACTGCAGTGGGGCGATGAAGGGAAAGGGAAAATTGTTGATGTATTAACTTCCGGATATCAGGTAATTACACGTTTTCAGGGAGGAGCGAATGCCGGTCATAGTTTGGAGTTCAATAATCAGAAACACGTGCTGCATTTAATACCATCGGGAATATTTCACGAAAATGCGGTAAATATTATTGGTAATGGTGTAGTGCTCGACCCGGCTATTTTTAAAATTGAAGTGGAGGAGATTGAAAAGAAATTTGGTATCACCCTAAATAAACGGCTTTTAATTGCTAAGAAAGCAAACCTGATAGTTCCAACCCATCGCATACTTGATGGGGCAATGGAAGAAGCCAAAGGAAAAAGTAAAATTGGATCTACACTAAAAGGGATAGGACCTGCTTATACTGATAAAGTTGCCAGAAATGCCATAAGAGTAGGGGATATACTACTACCTAATTTTAAAGAAAAATACGAACAATTAAAACAACTCCACCTAAAACAACTTTCACTGTATAATTTTACCTATAACTTGGAACAATTGGAGAAAGATTGGTTTGCTGGAATTGAATTGCTAAAAACATTTCAATTTATCGATAGCGAGCATGTCATCAATAATTATATTAATCAGAAAGATACCCGAATTTTAGCCGAAGGGGCTCAAGGTTCCATGTTGGACATTGATTTTGGTTCCTATCCGTTTGTTACTTCATCAAACACCATTTGTGCCGGTGCTTGTACCGGAATGGGAATTGCACCATCAAAGATTGGAGCAGTTAAAGGCATTTTTAAAGCCTATTGTACCCGGGTTGGTTACGGTCCTTTTCCTACCGAACTTTTTGATGAAACAGGTCAGAAAATGCGCGATATTGGACACGAGTATGGTGCTACTACCGGACGGCCTCGCCGCTGTGGTTGGCTCGATATGGTTGCACTGAAATACAGCATCATGATTAATGTGGTAACTGAACTGATAATGACCAAAGCCGATGTGCTCGACAGTTTTGACACGATTAAAGTTGCCGTGGGCTATCAGTTGAATGGTAAAACCCTCGATTATTTTCCTTACGAAATTGAAAGCAATATAGTGCCAGTTTACAAAGAGTTTAAAGGTTGGAAGTGTGACATTACTTGCAAAAATTCAGAAGCAGAATTACCAAAGGAATTAACGGATTATGTGGCATATATTGAGAAGGAAACGGGTGTTCCTGTATCCATAATTTCAGTAGGTCCCGACCGCGATGCAACAATCATCCGATAGCCATCGATTCTCAAAAATATAGGACGTTACGATGAAAAATGGGAAACTGGTTAAAGCCATAGGATATACACTTCTGGCAGTTTCTTGTATATTATTTCTGTTAATATTGATAGTTCCCTGGTTCGATATTTCAAAAAAGCAGATGGCAATTATCACTACATCATTAATTGTTGCCGGCGAAATCCTGTTTTACACCAGCGTATTTTTAATTGGTAAAAGCTTTATTGAAAAGCTTTGGCAGAAACTTGCCTTTTGGAAAAAAACGCCGCACGATGCCATTTCCAAAGATGAGGTGGAAACCTAGAACATAATGATGTTAGACCAAAAAGGTAAATTCTTGTAATAATGATGCTTGATTATATTGACCATATAAATACTTACGGCGATAATCTTGTCCGACTGTATGACTTTGACCGTTTGCAAGCCGAAAAGTTCAGACAGACTATACAAGAAACCATAATAGTAAACAAAAAGCAACTCGACCTTACCAAGACTGACTTTATTCAAAGCCGCAATTGCCAATTGGTATTGCGAATTGCCCATGAAGATGCAGGAATAACTACTTCGGATAAAATACACTTCTTTTGCGATTTGACTCTAAATGGATATGAACAAATGATTTTGTTGCTAAAACCATTTTGTGCAAAAGAGACAAAGGGATATCAATATTTATACGATATTGACTCTTCAACCGATTTTTTGTTTTCACCTAGTGGAACATGGTAAATTAAGGCCGCTTTCTCATCTTCCCATCTTTCGACCATTCTACCCTTCTATTTTCCAGTCTTTTTAATTTCTCGCAGCGGACTGTCTCGCTTTAGCGGAGAGCAACAAGTTCCATGCTCTGGACAGCGAAGCGCCCTCCGAGCAATCGGGGCAGGCTGCTTCGCTTTTTAAAATGGAAACAACAGCTTCACTTAAATAATCCTCGTAGCGGCCTGCCCCGACACCTCGGTGGGCGCTGCAAGTTCCCACCTTTCCATCTTCCCATTTTTCACCCTTTTACCTTGTATCCTTGCCACCCTGCTACCCTTACCTCAACCCTTTCTTAAAATTAAAAGTAGTGGAAGGTTGAACGGCTTCCGATTGTTTGAGCCGGGTGAATACTTTCTTTAAGGTAGTTTTTGAAGGTGTTTCAAAACTCAGGTCAATTAGATACCGGTAAAATCCTTGTTGCGTAAGTTTTGCTTTGTATTGCAGCAACGAAACCGGTATTTCGGGCAACAAATGGGTGATTCCATTAACAATCTGTCGTCGGTAGTTTTGTTTTTCGCTGCTTATTTTTTCATCCTCCATATTGATGGGTTGCCGGGAATAGAACAACTTGGGATAAAAATACAAAGGAAGAATCTGGTTCCGGTTGGTTCCGGATATTAGGTTTTCCATTTCGTTTTCAAACGGACTGGTTGCCCATTGGGCGCCCACCGATTCAAGCACACAGGCGGCAGCATCGTTATAGCAATACACATTTTCGTTGGTGCCAAAAACAGCAGTTGTAGGCAGCAATTCTTTCTGCGATAAGTGGCTCAGCGAAAAACGGTTAAATCCTTGATTGGCTAACTCGGAACAACGGTTTCTATAAAATTCAATATCTTTTTCAGGTATAAACTGAGGCAATTCAAACCAAATGTTCGATTTGTTTTCTTGAAATATCGGTACTTCCAAATTAATTTGGTTCCAATCGGTTTTGCTGAGTTGCAGTACCAACTGATTGAAATAGGCAAAACTCAGCATGGGCAACCAATCCAGATTATTGATTCGTACATACAACAATTCGCTACCTGAATTTCTTTTATGCTTTAACCGAGTTAAAATGGCAGCTTTTTGTTGAGGAGCAATTTTTTTGATTATTCCGCTGGGTTCCCCTTTCAATTTCGATGGAAACCGAAACTGTCCCGTACCTACAAGGGTAAGTTCATCGTTGGTTTTTATACCCGATATTTTAGCTGATATTTGAAAGGTTTTTTCATCGGTTTTATGGATGTGGTCCAATGTAAAAGTCACCGGTTCACTGTCGTTTTGAGTCCTCACGCGCAAACGGTAACCCGGCTTCAATTCGGCGGTGGATTCAATACTGATTTTATTATCCGCTATTCGGGTAATTTTACCAATAGGCAAACCGGTTCCCGGCACTAACGATATGGATTTGGCTACTTGATTTGAATAAAACCACTGTGTTTTTTCGCGTCCCATATCCATGGATAAAAGTTCAACTGCTTCGGGCAAGGTTTTTGGGTTGTCAATAACCATTCGATAGGCTCGGGCCACTTGATAAACATATTCAGCCGATTTTAGACGGCCTTCTATTTTCAATGAATGTACCCCTAGTTCCATCAATTTTGGAATTAGGGTTATTTGTTGGTTATCTTTTAAACTGAATACCAATTTTTTCTCCTCATTAATATCATAGAACCTACGGCAAGGCTGGGCGCATAATCCACGGTTGGCTCCAGCACCCCCTAAATAACTGCTGAACAAACACATCCCCGAAAAGGAGTAGCAAAGGGCTCCATGCACAAATACCTCGGTTTCAATGGGCGATTTTTCCTGAATGGATTCCAATTCCGGTAGTGTGAGTTCGCGGGAAAGGATTACCCTTGAAAAGCCCATTTTTTTGCTAAAAGTGGCACCGGCAGAGTTATGGTTGGCCATTTGAGTGCTGGCATGAACGGGCAGTTTTGGGAAAAAGTTTTTCAACAAAAAGTAAGTTCCCCAATCTTGAATAATTACAGCAGATACTTTTGTTTGAGACAGAAACCAAAGGGTATCAATCAGTTCACCTATTTCGGAATTTTTAATAACCGTATTTAGTGTAACATAAACCTTGACATTGGCAGAGGCAGCTTCATCAAGCAATTGCAGAAGTTGATAATTCGAGAAATTTGTTGCCCTTTCGCGGGCATTGAAGTTTTTCAATCCCAGATATACTGCATCGGCACCACCTTTTAAAGCGGCGTAAAATGCTTCCACATTTCCAACGGGCAACAGCAATTCCGGTTTCTTCATTGTAAGAGTTCGTTCTGCTGCAAAGATAAAAAACCATAAGCAGGTAACAAGGAATAACGGATTGGATATATTTTAGCTGAATTAGGTTTGGCAATTAAAGATACTTAAGGCTGGGATATTTGATTTATCGTATTATTTTTGTTAGGACTAGCAGAAAATTTAATTCATAAACTAATAAGGAAATAATTTCTTTAAATGAAAAATGAGCGTTTTCATCTTTACATTTTTTTATTTGCAGTTTGCATTTATTTTTTAACAGCATATAACAGTCATGGATTCTACCATGCTGATGAACATTATCAAATAATTGAGTTTGCCGGATTAAAACTGGGTACTCATACCCCAAACGAATTAGCATGGGAATATAATGCTCAAATTAGGCCAGCATTACAACCAACAATTTGTATCGTTGTTTTTAAGATGTTAAGCTTAGTTCATATTAACAACCCTTATTCTCAGGTTTTCATATTACGCCTCTTAACTGCTATTTTGTCACTATTAATAATTAGGTATTTTATTGTAAATACTGAAAATCAAGTTGTAGGTAATAGGTCCACGAAAATCTATTATCTATTGTCTTATTTCTTGTGGTTTATTCCTTTTATCAGCGTTCGTTTCTCATCTGAAACTTGGTCGGGATTATTTTTTCTGCTTTCGCTAGCAATCTTCTTTAGCCGTTTAAATTCTGAATATAAGCCCTATTTGTTAGGTTTAATATCCGGGTTTAGTTTTATTTTTCGGTTTCAAATTGCTTTTGCTATAATTGGATTTTTCTTATGGCTTATTATTATTGAACGCAAAAAATTAGATTATTTCTTGAAGTTTGGCATTGCTTTTCTAAGTGTTCTGATTTTAGGTTTTTTTATCGATTTCTGGTTTTATGGAGAGCCTGTATTTACAACATGGAATTATTTTCATTCCGTTATAGATTCTGGAGGTAATGGGTTTGGAACATCTCCCTGGTATTTTTATTTTATCAAATTATTAAGTCTCCCAAGTTATTTTGTTGGAATTCCTTTAGTGTTTGCTTTAGTTTTGCTTATCATTTATACTCCAAAGAATATCTATTTGTGGAGTATTATCCCCTTTATATTGGTGCATACTCTTGTTCCGCATAAAGAAGAGCGATTTATTTTTCCGATAGTTTTTCTATTCCCTATTATTTTGGTTTCAGGTTATAACCAATTTGTTTTAATTATAAGGAGTAGATACATGATTAGAGCATTGAATTATTTTATGGCATTGATATTTTTAGCGGTAAATCTAATAGGCATAGTTGCAATGAGTCAAAAAGCTGCCGGAAATGGTAGAATGGAGATTTCAAAATATATTCATGATAATTATGGTACTAAACTCATAAAATTAATTTATTGTTCTTGGGCTAATCCTTACAATCCTTGGAATAGTATTCCCATAAAGTTTTATGCTGAAAAAAAAATGGATAGCAAACTCATTAATAATTTGTGTGAAATAAATGATTCATTGATTGATACAGGAGCTCAAAACTTTTTAATTGTACGAAAAATTGATTTACGTAATCAAGAATGTAGTCAACTTATTTATCAACATAATTTTGTTTTTGTAAAACAGAGTATTCCTAAATGGATTGAATTCATTAATAAGTATTATAAGGGATTTGATGAGGGTGATGTTTTGGTACTTTATAAATATATTGGTAAAAATTGATTCATAATTAGTATTAATGTATTAAATAATAAGCATATACAATTATTGCATAAACTATGAAATCCAATATTAAATTTTCGGTTGTTATAATAATCGTTTTATTAGCTTCATTATACCACCATAAAGATATAAACGAGTTCCCATCCCATATTCATGCTTGGGCTCAATCAGATAGATATGCTCTATCTTTAGGTTTTGTTGATAATGGCTTGAACTTTTTTAAACCACAAACTTTTGTATATAATCATCAATTTCCCTACAATTGGAATATTCCCTCGGAATCAAGTATAACCGCAGTTGATTTCCCCATTCATGATTATATTCCTGCACTTTTGATGAAGCTTTCAGGCAATACATCACCTTGGCTTTTCCGTCTTTATATTTTAATATATAGCCTGTTCGGGCTTTTCTTTTTGTTTAAACTGGCTTTTGCAATAACCAATGATTATTTTAAGTCAATTCTAGTACTTGTTTTTGCCGCTACATCGCCGGTATATGTGTATTACCAGAATGGTTTTTTGCCAACAATTCCATCGCTTTCCAATACTATTATCGGAATTTATCTATACTATAATCATTTTAAGGATAATAAGCAAAGCGATTTTGTTTTAAGCATACTCTTTCTAACCCTTGCAGCCCTTTCCAGAACTACATTTGCAATTCCATTAATAGCGGTTTTGTGTATCGAGTTTATTAGAATCATTAAAAAGGAAATAAGCATAATCCCTAAAATAATTCCGGTATCTATTTCAATGTTTTTACTGATTATATATCAATTATATAATGGGTATCTAAGGGAGCAATATGGCTCAATTTTTCTCAACCATCTGCTTCCACCAAATAATTTGGAAGAGGTTATCGGAATTTTAAAAGAAGTATACCGCAATTGGGGATTACAATATTTTACAAAGATTCACTATTTAATTTTTGGTTTCTCGCTGTTAGCTGCTTTGTTTTTTTTAATAGCACGAAGAATCCATTCAAATAAAGCAATAAGCTATTTTGGCTTATTCGTGCTTGTCTATTTTATTGGTTGTGCATTATTTTCCTTTTTAATGTTGCAGCAATTCCCTGCCCACGATTACTATTTTTTAGATACTTTCTTTACCCCAGTTATCATGTTGTTAATAGTTCTTCTTTCATATTTGCCATCTTTTGAAAGGAAAAATATGAAAATAGGTTTCATAGCAATTCTTTGTTTCCTTTCAATTGCCTTAATTTTTCAACCCATTAAATCACAGGAGAATAGAAGGGATACCGGTTCCTGGGATAAAACGGAATCCTTGATACAAAACTATGATGGGTCGTCAAAATTCATTGATTCAATAGGTGTTTCAAAAGATTCAAAAATACTGGTTCTTGATGCCGTAGTACCTAATATTCCTTTTATATTGATGCAACGGAAAGGGTTTGTTGTAATGAGTACAAGCCGTGAGAATATTGAAAAGGTATTACAATGGGAATACGATTATATTGTGTTCCAGAATGACTATTTTGTTTCGGATATTTATACTTCTTACCCTGAAATATTATCGGGATTAAAAAAAATTGCAGATAATGGAAGAATATCAGTGTGTAAGCTATCTAAATCGAATAATCCCCAAAATCTGCTTGCTTTTATTGGGTTGAATGACAAAATACCCGTTTTTGAACAGTTCGTTTCTTTTGAAAACAGACTGGATACTCTATGGCAAAATTTCAATACATCCAATAGGTATTCATTTTCCGGAAATCTTTCAGGTCATCTTACTCCTGAAAATGAATTTGGATTGACTTTCAAAACAAAGAATTTACCTATATTAATCACAAAGTCAAGTACATTAATGTTTTCTTCGTACTTTTTAAGCGATACAATAGTAAATTCAGAAATAGTAATTTCAATAAGTGTTAATGGTCAAAATATCTTCTATAAGTCATACAATTTGAAAGATATAATACAGAAGCAAAAATCATGGGAAAATATATCGTTGTTATTTCAGTTGCCAAAAATACAAAGTAACGATTATGAGTTTGCACTATTCTTATGGAATACCGGAAAAAGTGAAATTTATTATGATGATTTTTCTTTTGCAATTTATTGAAATGAGGTTCAGTACTGTTTCTTTATAACCCTGTCGAAAAAAGCACCTATTTCGATGATTTTGAAAACGTTCGGTACCAATCGGTTTTTGAACAAAAAATAAAGCCATGAAATTGTTCCATGGCTTTATTTGTGGTTGTTGTTATCTATTTTCCCCCGTGTATTTCAATCATTAAATCGTCTTTAAGCACGTTTTGACCCGCTTTTACGTGAATTTTCTTTACTTTACCGGCTATGGTTGCCTGAATTTCATTTTGCATTTTCATGGCTTCCAATATCAATAAAGGCTCACCAGGTCTTACTTCACGTCCTTCTTCAGTTAAAACTTCTATAATTTTGCCTGGCATGGGAGCCTCTAGGTTCTCATTTTTCTTGCCACCCGATTTTGCCGATAAAAACTTCATCCGTTTATAGGATGTCGGAGTTTCTACGGTAAAAAAATAGGATACACCGTTTAGCAATACTTCGTATTTGTTTTGGTTTTTATATAAAACCTCAACCGGGTATTTTTTATTTTTAAACAACAAATACGTACCAAATTTTTCGTCAGTTTTTATCGAAACTTCATTGGGTTTACCTGCCACCTTAATCTCTTCAGAAAATGGGATTGGAAACTCGAATTTTTTACGATTCGGACTTACTGCAATCAGTTTTTTTAATTCCTTATTTGAACTCCAGCCTAGCTTCATGATTTTTTCTCCTTTAGTTCAGCAACTATATTAATTGAAAATTAAAAAATTAAAAGGACTTTAACCGTTTGTTTAAGGTCCAAGGGTTAATGTTTTTTCCTTGTTCAAAGTCAACCTTATTGGTATTTTCTTTTTCGCGTTCCTCAACATATTGTAGGGTTGCAAACCAAGCTGCCAAAATTTCTTCATCCTCACTGCTATCGTGCATGGTGGTCATTTCTTTATCAATAAAACTGGTATTAAAGGTTCCGCATTGAAATGCTTGATTCTCTAAAACGGTTTTAAAGAATGGAATGGTAGTTTTCAAACCTTTTATCCAAAATTTAGCTAGTGCTTTCTTGGTTTCTCTAATGGCTGATTGTCTATCTGGTCCCCAAACGATAAGTTTGGCAATCATGGAATCGAAATTAGGGGTAATGGTATCCCCTTCAACCACACCACTGTCAACCCGAATATTATCGCCAGTTGGGACAATCATTTTTTCAATAGTTCCCAAATAGGGAGAAAAACCTGATTGAACATCTTCCGCATTAATACGGCATTCAATAGCCCATCCGTTTAATTGAATATCTTCTTGTTTAAAGGCCAGTGGTTCACCTTGCGCCACCCTAATTTGTTGTTCAATCAAATCGAGACCCGTAATATATTCCGTTACCGGATGTTCTACCTGAATACGGGTATTCATTTCCATAAAATAGAAGTGATTGTCCTGATCGAGCAAAAACTCAACCGTACCAGCGCTCTCGTAATGTACAGCTTGTGCAATCCGAATGGCAATATCGCCCATTTCCTTGCGTAATTCAGGTGTTAAAGCTGAGGATGGGGCTTCTTCCAGTAATTTTTGATGTTTGCGCTGAATGCTACATTCCCGTTCTCCCAAATGGACTACATTTCCCTGAGAATCGGCTAGTATTTGGAACTCAATATGTTTTGGGTTTTGAATGTATTTTTCAATAAAAACCGAAGCATCGTTAAATGCTTTTTCAGCTTCATTGGTAGCTAACCGGAAATTTTGAACCAATTCATCGGGTTTGTGAATAATACGCATTCCACGACCACCGCCACCTGAGGCAGCTTTTATAATTACCGGGTAGCCAATTTTGTCGGCCACTTCACGGGCTTCGGCTGCATCGCGGATGGTCTTAGGTGAACCACTTGCCAAAGGAATATTGTGCACGGTAGCTATTTGTTTGGCCACCGTTTTATTTCCCATTTTGTGAATGGCATCGGGGGTAGGGCCAATAAATTTGGTTCCGGCTACAATGCACCGTTGAGCAAAATAGGCATTTTCAGCCAAGAAGCCATAACCTGGATGCACCGCATCAACCCCAGTTATTTCAATTATTTCAATAAGTTTTTCTACGTCCAGAAATACGGTAACATCGCTAAATTCATCGCTAATGTCATGAATTTTATCCATGTGCGTAAGGTAATGGGCTTTGGGTTCACTGGATGTTTTTATACCCCAGGTTTCAATTCCCATTTTTTTGCAGGTGCGGGCAATGCGAATAGCAATTTCGCCCCGATTAGCAATTAATATGCTTTTTATAATCATGTCTCTTTTTTATTGATTTCTTAAAAAGTAGTCTAATTATAGTGGAATATTCCCGTGCTTTTTTGCAGGACGCGCCACATTCTTGTTTTGCAATGCTTCAAATGCAACAATTAATTTTTGACGGGTTACTGCCGGATCAATTACTTCGTCAATATATCCTTTTTCGTCGGCTATGTATGGATTAGCAATTTCATCGCGGTACACTTTCACCAGTTCTTTTTTAAGTGCTACGGGATCTTCAGATGCCTCCAATTCGCGACGATATAATACCGCAACTGCACCATCAGGACCCATTACAGCTATTTCCGCTGTTGGCCATGCATAGCTGAAATCGCCTCCGATATTTTTACTGTTCATCACTATATATGCTCCTCCGTATGATTTCCGTAGGATTATCGTAATTTTTGGCACGGTAGCTTCCGTGTAAGCATAAAGCATTTTTGCTCCGTTACGGATAATTCCATTATGTTCTTGATCTACTCCGGGCAAGAAACCGGGAACATCTTCCAAAGTTAAAATTGGAATATTAAATGCATCACAAAAGCGGATAAAACGAGCCGCCTTGATAGAGGAATTTATATCAATAGTTCCCGCCAATACTTTAGGTTGATTGGCAACAATTCCTATGGTTTGGCCTTTCAACCGCCCGAAACCGATAACGATATTTTGAGCAAAATTTTCGCTTATCTCAAAAAAAGTATCATTGTCAACCAAAAGGTTTATAACATCTTTAACATCATAAGGCTTGTTTGGATCATCAGGAACCGTATCGCGCAGTTTCTCATTGTAGTCCGATTTTTCATCCGGATTAAGAATTACTGGCGGATTTACTAAATTATTGGATGGAATATAGGTCAGTAATTTTCTAACTCCTTCAATGGTATGTTCTTCGTCCTCATATATCATGTGGGCTACCCCACTTTTTTTCGAATGAACTTCGGCACCTCCCAATTCATCATCAGTTACATCTTCGTTCAATACTTCTTTTACCACATTTGGACCAGTAACGAACATGTAACTGGTTTTATTTGTCATAAACACAAAATCAGTTAGGGCGGGCGAATAAACAGCACCACCGGCTGCAGGCCCCATAATTACCGATATTTGAGGAATTACACCTGAGGAATGAATGTTGTGTTTAAAAATGGATGCATACCCTGCTAAACTGGCAATCCCTTCCTGAATTCGGGCACCTCCCGAATCAATAAGGCCAACAATGGGTGCTCCCATTTTTAGAGCCGTTTGTTGAATTTTATTAATTTTTTGAGCATGCACGGCTCCTAAGGAACCTCCCATTACAGTAAAATCTTGAGCATAAGCAAAGACTAACCGTCCCGATACTTTTCCAAAACCAACAATTACCCCATCGCCAAACGACTCGGTCATTTTCCCGAAACTTGAAGTGGCTGGAGCTGGGGTTACGAATGTATCGATTTCTTCGAAGGTGCCTGCATCAAAAAGAAGTGCGATGCGTTCAACGGCAGTTAATTTACCTTTACTGTGTTGCTTTTTTGCGTTTTCTGTACTGAATTGGGAGTTGATTCTGTCCTCGCGTTCAAGGAATTTTTTGAAAAGTTTTCCGTTTGTATCCATAGAATTTTACTCTTTAAAGCGCGTAATTTAACAGTTGCTTATATGAGATTGTTTAATAATTTTTACCCTTTGAGATTTGTGGTCTTCCCTTTCGATTTTCCAGTTTCATTTTGTACAATATATTAAAACATGATAAAAATCAGGGTGCAAATTGAATAAAAAAACACGGCATTTGCAAATAATTGAACGAACCGCTTGCTGTTTCTCTCAAAAAACAGAATATCCTTTTAGTATTTTATTGTTAGCAAGATACAGAATTTCAGTATGGTAAATCAAAATTATTAAGTAAAATATTGTGCACAAAAATTATCAACATGTGAAATATTTTTAAGATTTATACCATATTTATAGTTAAGTTAGAACTGATAAAAAAGAATTAAGACAAAAAACCATATCATCAATAAAGTGATATGGTTTTTTATTTATCGAAGTGTTAAGTTACAACTTCTCGAAAAAGTCATTCCCTTTATCATCAACAATAATAAATGCAGGAAAATTTTCTACCGTAATTTTACGGATGGCTTCCATTCCCAATTCCGGAAAATCAATCACTTCCGATGATTTGATGCTGTCTTTGGCTAAAATAGCAGCTGGGCCGCCAATGGATCCCAAATAAAAGCCTTTGTTGTTTTTGCACGCATCAGTAACTTGTTTGCTACGGTTCCCTTTGGCCAACATGATTAAACTGCCACCGTTTTTCTGGAATAAATCAACATATACATCCATTCGTCCGGCGGTAGTAGGTCCAAAGCTTCCTGATGCCATTCCTTTTGGTGTTTTGGCAGGTCCTGCATAGTAAACCGGGTGATTTTTAAAATAATCGGGTAGGGGTTTGCCGGCATCTAGCAATTCTTTCAATTGGGAATGAGCTATGTCGCGGGCAACAATTAAAGTTCCTCTTAAGTTTAGTCTTGTTTTGATTGGGTGTTTCGATAGTTCTTTCAATATTTCAGCCATCGGTTGATCCAAATTAATATCAATGGCAGGGGCTAAATGAGGAGCTTGTTTTGGTAAATATTTTTTTGGGTCTTTTTCCAATTGTTCTAAGAAAATTCCATCTTCGGTTATTTTAGCTTTAATGTTCCGGTCGGCGCTGCAACTTACTCCTATGCCAACTGGACAGGAGGCTGCATGGCGCGGTAACCGTATTACCCGTACATCGTGCACAAAATATTTGCCGCCAAATTGAGCACCAATGGCACTTTCCTCACAAATTTTTTGAACTTTGGCTTCCCATTCCAAATCGCGGAATGCTTGGCCACCTTCATTTCCCTGAGTTGGTAAAAAATCGTAATAACCGGCAGATGCTTTTTTTACGGTCGCCAAGGTGGCTTCGGCTGAGGTGCCACCAATTACCAGAGCCAAATGATATGGCGGACAAGCGGAGGTTCCCAAATCACGGATTTTTTCTTTTACGAATTTGGTCAGGTTTTCTTCAGTTAGCAACGATTTTGTTTGTTGATATAAATAAGTCTTATTGGCAGAACCCTCACCTTTTGTTATGAAGAGGAATTCGTATGCATTGCCTGCTTCAGAGTATATATCTATCTGCGCTGGTAAATTATTTCCTGTATTCTTCTCATCGAACATAGTTAAAGGAACTACCTGCGAATAGCGTAAGTTTTTCTCCTGGTAGGTTTCAAATATTCCTTTCGAAAGGTGTTCCGCATCATGCCCGCCGGTCCAAACATTTTCCCCTTTTTTGCCAATTACAATGGCAGTACCTGTATCTTGGCAGGTTGGTAACTCTCCTTCCGCCGAAACTACCTGATTCAACAACATGGTATGTGCTACAAAACGGTCGTTATCTGACGATTCGGAATCTTGTAATATATGTGCCAATTTTTCAAGATGCGCCGGGCGTAAAAAGAACGAAACATCGGTAAAGGCCTCTTTTGCCAATAATTCCAGACCTTTTGGGTCAATTTTAAGGATTCTTCTTCCATCTGTTTCCACTACCGATACATATTCCTTTGACAGTAATTTATAAGGAGTACTGTCTTTTGCAATTGGAAAAGGTTTTTGGTATTTGAATGTACTCATATATTTTGTTTTTGAATTTTATATTTGATTTCGAAATTACAATTTTTGAAACTAATTATTGAATTTTAGTTAAAACTTTTAACTATGGTTTCCGTAAATAACTTTTTGAAACGTATATGTTTTATGTGTGTTTAGCTAAATTAATTTATATTTGAGAAGAAATATCCGTATGATAAAAAATAAACTTAAACAATTTGAAATACTGATTGCAGGTAATTCGCTCGATTTTGATGTTGAAAAACGCCTGTTTAATATTGCAGTTTTTGTTTCCTTTTTGGTTTCAATTATAAGTTTAGTAATAAATGCAAATCTTGATTTGCCTGAAGTTTTGCAAGTTATAATAGCATTTGGATCTATATTTCTTATATACATCTATATAAATTCGAGAATTTTACATCAATTCTTTATTTGGACATACATTATAGTAGCATTACTCATTTTAAGTGGTTCTTGGTTATTGAATGAAGGCCCCAATGGCTCAATTAATTACCTTTATGTACTTACCTTATTTGTTTTTTTAAGTATAACCAACCATAATAAACACTTATTAATTAGCTTTTTAGTTATCGGAAATTTGGTTATATTATATCTGATCAGCTATTATTATCCTAATTTAGTTTTATCATACCCAAGTGAGTCAGTAAGAAATGCCGATTTGTTGTTAACGGTTGGTTATGTTATAGGTTTTTCAGCACTTATTTTCAGTTCATTGCGTCGAAATTTCGAAAACGAAAAAAGGATCATTGAAATTCAAAAAACCGAATTGGAACTTCAACACAAGCATATTACCGATAGCATTCAGTATGCTAAAGAAATACAACAAGGATTGTTGCAGGATCCTGAAACCATAAGAACCTATTTTCCTGAATCGTTTGTTTTTTGGCAACCTAAAGATATTGTGAGCGGTGATTTTTATTTTTTTAAAGATACCGGAAATCAAAAAAACAAAGTGGTTTGTGCCTTAGCTGATTGTACCGGACATGGAGTGCCCGGTGCCCTTATAACTATCTTGGGCTTATCGTTGTTAAACGAAATTATACTACAACATCCAGAGTTTACTGCCAGTGAAATTTTAGATCAACTTCGCATTCGGATAAAAGCAGCACTGCGGCAGGGAAAGCGTTCGGTTGAAAATCGCGATGGTATGGATATGGCATTATGCATATTAGATAAACAAACAAACGTGCTTCAGTTTGCTGGAGCTAACCGACCCATGTATTTAGTTCGTGCCGGTGAACTAATTGAATTTAAGCCTAATAGAATGCCAATTGGGGTTCATTATTTTGATACTAAAGCTTTTAACAACAACAACATTCAGTTAAATGATGGCGACATTATTTATCTTTTTACCGATGGATTTGCCGATCAGTTTGGAGGCAATGAAAACCGAAAATTCTTTTTAGCCAATTTGAAAAAATCGATTCTTTTAAATTCAAATTTGCCCATGGAAAAGCAGTATAAAACAATGAAAAAAACATTTCAAGACTGGAAAGGAACAAATGAACAAACCGATGATATATTGGTAATTGGGTTTAAAATTTAGTTATTTCTTTTGCAGGCATTCAATTTACTGGTTAATTTTTTTAACTCAATGGTTTCGTAAAAAATTATAAAACATTGACTGTGAGATAATCAAAAAAATATTGGAAGTTGACATAACTTGCTATTAATTAATTTGTTACGCTTTGTCTCATATCTCATATCTCAAAATCTAACAATCTATTGTTAAACTAAAACAAGTATGCAAATCAGTTCATTAATTCACTATCTTGAAGAATTGGCTCCGATTTCATTGCAAGAATCGTATGATAATTCAGGGTTATTGCTCGGAAATAAGAACAGTGAAATAACCAGTGTTTTAATTTCATTAGATATTACTGAAGATGTAATTAATGAAGCAATTCAATCGGGTGCAAACCTCATAATATCGCATCATCCAATTATTTTTAATGGCCTCAAGAAATTAACCGGACAGAATTATGTGGAGCGATCAGTGATATTGGCTATAAAGCACGACATTGCTATCTATTCGGCTCACACCAACCTCGACAATGTGCTTGAAAATGGCGTAAATACTAAAATTTGCCAGCTATTTAATTTGCAAAACACCCTAATATTGAAGCCATTAAAAGGTGAATTACAGAAATTAATTGTGTTTGTTCCTGTTAATTTTGCAGATAAAGTGAGGAATGCTATGTTTGAAGCAGGAGCAGGTAAAATTGGTAATTACGACTCTTGCAGTTTCAATGGTAAAGGAATTGGAACCTTTAGAGCTGGTGAAAATACCAATCCTTTTATTGGAAAAAAGGGCGAAATTCATTCCGAACCAGAAACCCGATTAGAAATAGTAATTCCGGCTTATCTTTCAACAAAAGTAATAAATGCCATGAAATCAGTTCATCCTTATGAGGAGGTTGCTTATGATCTCATAAGTCTTCAGAATGAATGGTTGCAGGTTGGTTCAGGAATGATTGGTGATTTGCCAGAGTCAATGAATGAGCTAGAATTTCTATTGCAAATAAAAAAAATATTTATTGCTGATAGCGTAAGGTATTCTCAACTTTTAAACAAACCAATTAAAAAAGTTGCGGTATGCGGTGGGTCAGGTAGTTTTTTATTGAAGGATGCCATTAAGGCTGGAGCCGATATTTTTATTACCGGTGACATTAAATACCATCAGTTTTTTGATGCCGATAAAAAAATAGTGATTGCCGATATTGGACATTATGAAAGCGAACAATTCACAAAAGAATTATTTTATGAATTAGTTACAAGAAAATTTTCTACTTTTGCAGTTCATTTGTCAAAAATAAATACAAATCCGATAAAATACTTATAATACAATGACGGATACATTGAATAAAGACGGGAAACATGTGGATATAACCATGGAGCAGAAACTTAGATTTTTGTATGATCTGCAAATGGTTGATAGCGAAATTAACAAAATTTCTATGCTTCGGGGTGAATTGCCTCTTGAGGTGCAAGATCTTGAAGATGAACTGGCTGGGTTAAGCACTCGTATCGAAAACCTTAAGACTGAGGTAAAAGATTTGGAGCAGGTTGCTTCGAACAAGAAGAACGAAATTGTTAATGCTCAGCTTCTTATAAAGAAATATCAGGATCAACAAAACAATGTTCGAAACAATCGTGAGTTCGATTCTTTATCGAAAGAAATTGAGTTCCAAACGTTGGAAATTCAACTTTGTGAAAAAAGAATCCGTGAATTTACCACTGAGATTGAAAAGAAAAATGAAATTGTTGCCTCAGCTCAGAAAACATTTGATGAACGCAGCGATGATTTAGTTCATAAGCAAAAAGAACTAAATTCCATAGTTTCAGAAACGCAACTCGAAGAAAAAAGGTTGCATGACAAAATTATAGAAATCGAATCAAATATTGATGATCGATATGTTCATGCATATCGCAGGATTAAAAGCAATGCACGCAACGGGCTTGCTGTAGTTACTGTTCAGCGGGATGCTTGTGGTGGGTGCTTTAATAAAATTCCGCCTCAACGTCAAGTAGATATCAGAGCCCGCAAACGGATTATTGTTTGCGAATACTGTGGCCGCATACTTGTGGATGCAGGTTTTGGAGAAGAAATTTAACTAATTCATTCAATAATGGGAAGGTTGTCCGATAGGCAACCTTTTTTTTTACTTTCAATTAAACAATATTTTGGTTTAAAAACTCATCGTGAGAAATAACTTTAATATTATCCTTTTTTTTCTTTTTGCATTAGTATCTAAAAGTAATGCTCAGTTTAAATATTCTGACACAGAAAAAAGCATTCATAATGCCATCCTCGAATTAAAATGTAAGTCATTTCCAAATCCTGCGGGCACTAATGTGAATGGGGTTATTAATTGGTTAGAGGCCTATCATAGTTTTGTGAACTTTAAAACAACTTCGCAATCAATTTTGCTTGATTCGGTTTTAACTAAAATTGAAATCCAAAAAAATAAAATTGAAAAATTAAAAGCAGACAATCCTTATTATCATTATTGTTTGGCTGATATAAATTTAATGATTTGCTACTTGTACTATGAAAATGGTAATGTTTTAAAATCGATAAATGCTTATTGGAATGCAAAAAAGCATAATAAAACCAATGAAGAAAAATACCCTGATTTTTCATTAAACCAAAAACACTCCTTAATTTTCAAAGCTACCGATGATTGGGTAAATTCAAATGTATTTGGAAAAAAGACTGAAAGTATTGAATTTTGGAAATCAGAGTTTCAAAGTTCATTGAATGAAGCCAAATCGAAATTTAAAGAAAGTTCAGTCAGCTACAGGGAAATAGAGCTTGCTGGTTTTATATTACCGGTTTTATTTGGTGATATTTCTCCTGAAAGGCTTCCAGATATTAGTATTCCAAGTCCTGATTTTGCTAAAAAGGGACCTTTGGAAGCTTTTACTACGGTGTTGATTTATAATAAAGTGGAACAATATCAGAAGAATCTAAAAGTTTTAGCCATTGCTGATTCTATGCGATTTAACCAGCGTTGTAACATGCTGAATTTGTGGTATGGAATTGCGTTATTGAATAATCGGTCACCATCCTCAGTAAACTACCTACAGCTTTTTCTGAAAAATCAGGAAAACAACAATCAGGTTACTTATGCGCGGCTGAAACTCTCCTGGTATTTTTTATTAACAAATCAATTAAAGCCGGCAGATAGTTTGTTAGCATTAATTCGGCAATCGCCCATAAGCAAAGTTTGGACCGACCAACAAGCGAAATATGAAGCTGTGCATGCGGTTGATTGGTTACCTGAAATAATTAAAAGCAGGTTATTATTCGATGGAGGTGACTATTCAAACTCAATTAATGTCCTACTTTCCTTAAAAAAATCAATCCATACATTTAACCAATCGCAAAAATTGGAGTATGCCTACCGGCTTGCACGAGCCTATCATAAAGTTGGCGAACCCAGCAAAGCAATTCCTTTTTATCAAATGGCTCTGAACTCAAACTTGGATTATGAATTTTATTATCCGGCTTACTCGGCTTTTTATTTGGGTGAATTATTTAAAAATTCAAATGAGAGTAGTTTTGCCATAAAGTATTACAATAAATGCCTTCAATTGGATTCACCTATTTATAAAGCCGAAATTCACAGAAAAGCAAAAACTGAAAAAGAAAATTTGGAGTAGCTATAATTAAAAAAGAACCTTGCTCAAGTATATTGAGCAAGGTTCTTTTGATACAATCGTTAATTTAAAGTAATAATTTCATTATTTTAAATACTTGGCAAAAAAGCCCAACATGTATTGATACAGTTCCAATTGGTTCTCCTCATGCCCAAAACCATGACCTTCGTTATACTTTACCATATATGGAATATCTTTACCTTTAGCTCGTAATGTGGTAACTATTTGGTCCGATTCATTGATATTTACTCTGGGATCATTTGCCCCTTGAACTACAAATAAGGGTTTGGTAATTTCCGTAGCCCTTAATGCAGGCGATACCTCTTCCATTATTTTTTTCTCTTCAGGGTTTTCCTGATCATACCATTGAGCATAAAACTGAGCCATATATGGTTTCCAATAGGCGGGAAATGAGTTAACAAACGTGAATAAATTGGATACTCCTACATAATCAACACCACAAACATACATATCAGGCGTTTTGATTAAACTACCTAGCGTAGCCAAACCTCCATAGCTGGCACCGTAAATAGCAATTTTTTTACTATCGGCCCACCCTTGTTCAATGCAATAGTTAACTCCATCTTCCAAATCGTTTAACATATTCCGACCAATTTGTTTGCTTCCGGCTAAATAAAATTCTTTGCCATATCCACCCGAACCTCTGTAATTAACTTGCAATGTAGCATATCCACGGCTTGCAAAAAGCTGTGTTTCAGGATTAAATCCCCATGAATCCCTTACTCCATAAGGTCCACCATGTGGATTAACAATCATTGGAACCATTTGTCCGGTTAAAGCCTCGGCTGGTAAGGTAATATAACCATAAACCAAAAATCCATCCCGACTTTTGAATTTTATTGGTCGCATTTCAGCCATATCATTTTCTTTAAGCTCAGGCATTAAGGTAACCATAAGTTTAAATTCATTTTTTACAGCATCGTAAACAAAATATTCACCATATAATTTATCGCTAGTAACATAAAGCAAGTACTTATCCTCATTATCAGTATAATCAGTAATCCAAAAATCTTTGGAACCAAATTGTTTTTTGAAAATTGAATGAAGTTTTTTGTAATAGTCACTTACCGGTTCAATATGGTATTTTTCCCCTTCGAACGAGAAATAATCAATTTCCCAGTTTCTCTTGCGTGAACGGGAAATTCCACTGGCATCAAAGTCTTTATTTTCAAATACAACTTCAATCAATTTTTTATTGGCTAAATCGTATTTTGCGGCCACTTGCTTATCGCGACCAAGATTTGTTGAAACATAGGCAAAATTTTCTTGACCTTTTTCATAAATAAATCCGATAATGCCAAATGCGCCTTTCCAATCGTAGTGTTCAATAACTTCAAAAGGCTTATCGGAACTGGTGCGGTACATTTGTTCCATTTCAGTGCCATTTACTTGTCGGGTATAGCCTCTTAAATTACCATCTTTGTCAAAATCATATCCCATAACCGGACTGTTTGGGTCATTATTTTCATAAAGTTTTACCAATTCACCCGTATTAACATTTATTTTGTAAGGTTCAAAAACTTCCGGATTGTCTTTATTCATTTGAATAATCATAAAATCAGGCTGATCCTTTAACGTTTCCAGAATCGATACTTTTACTCCATCGAATGGTGTTAACGCTTTTTCGTTGGTTCCATCAATATTTATAGCAAAAAGCTGGTAATTTTCGTTACCACCCTGATCTTTGATGTATATTAAGCGATTATCGTTTATCCAGTTGTATCCTCTTAAAAGTTCTTCTCCTTCTGTAATAACTTTAGTAATGGCATCGGTAATCGTGTTTTTTACATAAACATGCCTTTTACCATTCTCATCTTTTTCGCGATAGGATAAATATTGTCCTTTAGGCGAAAACTGAAATCCACTTTTTAAAGGTTTAGCAAAATACGATGCCACAGAATACTTGAAATCCCCCTTATCAAAGGCAGCCATTAATTCTAATTCAGCTTTTGATGTAGGTAACTCAATATTTCCAGGCTTTGCAACAGGTTCTTGTGCTAAAATCATATTCGAAATAATTAATGATATACCCAATAGGTACAAACTCGGTTTCATTTTTTTCATTTTTTTAGTTTTACTGATACATATTCTTTTATATTGGAATGGTAAATTAATTGATGAATTGACGTAAATAATTTGTGTTGGTTACAACTAACAGAAATTTAATGAAAATGTTTGTTTAGTAATTTGGTAACTATACTTTTGGAAATTGAATTTTACATCGAATGACTGAATCTCAATTTGAAAATCTTTTTAAAACCCATTTTGCCTATTTGGTGAATGTTGCCAATGCTATTGTCAAGGACAAAGATGAAGCCCGGGACATGGCTCAGCAGGTGTTTTTAAAACTTTGGAATTTAAAAGATGAGGTTACCGTTGATAACAATATTAAATCGTATTTGCACCGCTCTGTAGTAAATACCTCTTTAAATTCACTGGAAAAATCAAAACGGATGGTTTCCGAAGATGTTGTGGGAGAAGCCGTATTTTCAAGTCAGCAAGCTTCTGTAACCAGTGATTATTTGTCGGGTGAAGTGGAAAAAGCCATTCAGGATGCAATAAAAGCGTTACCTGAAAAATGTCAATTAGTATTTTCTTTGAGCAGGTATTCTGATATGAGTAATAAAGAAATTGCAGAACATTTGGATATTAGTATAAAGTCAGTTGAAAAGCACATAAGTAAAGCCCTCAAAGAGTTACGCATTTCGTTAAAACCTTACATTCATTTAATTGGAATATTTTTAATAATGGGGGTAGGGTTTACTTTACTTTAACTGTTTAATACATAGTTAATAAAATTATGGAAGAAATTTTCGACATAGCGACCAATAAAATAACAGGATTATCCCTATCACAGGCTGAAGAGCTTGCTTTAGACAATTGGCTTCGCATTGCTGAAAATCAAGAAATGTATGAAGAACTGCAAAAAGTTTGGCAATTAACCGGAAAACTCTCCTTTGATTTAAACCCCGATGTTGATGCTGAATGGGAGTCGTTTAAAAATTTAATTCCTGATAAAAAGATAAAACAGCTTAACAAAAAATTGATTTATTCCTTTACCTCAATTGCGGCTTCAATTATACTGCTTTTAGGAATATGGGGAGTTTCTCAACTATTCGCTGATAAAGAAATTCACTATTTTTCAGGAAACCATATTCAATATATTCAGTTGCAGGATAACACTAAGGTATATTTGAATAAAAATTCGCAATTAACGGTTAGTAAAGAATATAATATTAACAACAGGAATGTTACTTTAACCGGTGAAGCTTTATTTGAAGTTGCCGAAAATGAAAGCGTTCCTTTTATTGTGAATATATTTGGTGGAGTTCAGGCAAAGGTTTTAGGAACTCAATTTAATTTAAAAGCATTCGATTCAAACAAAGAATTTAGTTTAAATGTTTTTTCAGGAAAAGTGTTGTTTGGAAATCCCATTACGGAAGAGCCAACATTAGTTATTAAAGGACAACAAGCCAATTATGATGTCCTAAAAAACAAAGTTACTGATATTACTGAATTCAATCCAAATGCAGTATCATGGAAAACTAAAAACCTACAATTCGATAACACTCCAATTACCGAAGTTGCTTCGTTATTAGGCGAACTAATTGGAAAACAAGTTATAATCCCCGAAAATTCAAATCAAATCCGGTATAGCGGTTCGTTTGATGACCCCACTACTCAGCAAGCTGCAGAAGTTTTAGGTCTTGCTATGGGTTGGGAATATAAAATTACCCACAACTCAGTAGTTTTTTCTATTAAAAAGGAGAATACAACGAATTTGAAATAATCTGGGTGCCTCAGGAATTATTTTTTCCTTTAATTCATTAATTTATTTTGAAACATAATATCAAAAGCCTGCTAGCTTTTGCATAAAAATTCTAATTTTGGGGCATGAAAGCCCTATTCTTTTTAGCAAGTCTATTATTACTGCTTTCCATAAATGCTTGGTCGCAATCCGATTTATTAAAAACCAGAATAAATATTAAATTAAATAATAATACGTTCAAAGAAGTGGTGCAAACCATTGAAAAGCAATATGGAATTCACTTCTCTTATTCTGATAATATTCTATCTGATACGTTATTTGTTAAGGATGAATATGTTAATATTTCGCTTCAGTCATTTTTAGACGAAAAATTTAGAAAAAACAACATCCATTACAAGCAAGTTGGAAAAAACATTGTTTTGTATTATAAGCGTGATGTGCCAGAATGGATTTCGGTTACCGGTTTCATTAAAGACGCTAATTCATCAGAAGATTTGATTGGTGCGGCTATTTATGTTGAATCGTTGAAAGTTGGAACCATAACCAATCCGTATGGTTTTTTTTCATTAAAATTACCCACTGGCAAACACTCCCTTTTAATATACAATTTAGGTTATGTTACCAAGTCAATAGAGTTGGATTTAATTGTTAGTCAGTTGTTAACCATTGAAATGCAGCCTCAAGAATATCATTTGAAAGAAATAACTGTCTCAACAAAACCTGTTGGCCGTTTTCTTGAATCTACGTTAAATAATCTGGCAAAAATTGATATTGGAAAAATGCAGCAGTTGCCCGGGCTTTTTGGCGAAAACGATGCCCTTCGCAACTTATCCATTCTTCCGGGAATACAAATTAATGAATTATCCACCAGCAGCATTAATGTACGGGGTGGAGGTTCGGATCAGACTGTTTTTTTAATGGATGAAGCCAATTTATATAATGCTTCTCATTTTGGGGGTTTCTTTTCCGTTTTTAATCCAGATATGGTGAATAATATTACCTTATTTAAAAACGAGGTACCGGTTAGTGAGGGAGGTGCATTATCATCATTAATTGATGTTAGGCTTCGGGAAGGAAACAATCAACAATGGCAAGTGTCAGGTGGTATTGGTATTATTTCAGCAAGAGGTTCGGTTGAAGGACCCTTAAAAAAGAATGAGAGTTCCATGATTTTTGCTTTTCGCAGAACCTATGTTGATAGAGTGGCTGAATTATTTTCGAATGATCCGGATATTAAGCAGATGAAGTTTTATTTTTATGATGCCAATTTAAAGTTGAATATAAAGCTGAATCCTAAAAACAGAATGTTTCTTTCAGGATATTCCGGTTCCGATTCTTTTGATCAGTATCAAAGCACCTTACGTACTAATCACTTAGGTTCAGTTCGATGGAATCATCTATTTGGCAACAATGTATTTTCCAATATTTCATTTATTGTAAGCCAAAATATTATGAGTCAGGGAACTCAAGAAGGTAAGGAATTATTATATTGGCGTTCATCGGCCAATAACATTAAACTTAAAACTGAAATTTCGTACGATTATTCTGATGCACTTAAAAGCACGTTTGGTTTTACATCAAACCTGTACAATATATATCCTTTCTCCCTTATATCTGAAACGGAAGAATTGATTTATGCCCGCTATGAGTCTTCTTTAGAGCAAATGCTTTTGAATAGTTTTTTCTATTCACAGCAAATTTCTTTGGATAACAAGTTTAGTATTGATGCCGGGTTGCGGTTAAATCATTTATTTACCGATCCTTTTTCGGATTCGTTAATTGGGGTTAAATCTTGGTTGATTGAACCGCAGCTTCGTTTTAGTATTGCAATGAGCGATAAAACTACGTTAAAAGCAAGTTATGGACGTCAAATTCAGCCCTTGCATCAACTTCCATTAAGTGCTGTAGGTGTTAGCACTAACCGATGGATGATTGCTAATGAGTCTTTTCCTCCACAAATTAGTGATAATATTGCGTTTGGTGTTCACCATTCCTTGAATGAACGAATGAGTTTTTTGGCAGAAACCTATTTTAGGACCCTGCAAAATTTAATTGAAAATATGCAAGATCGACGGATTCTATATACGGAAAACCCGGAGAAATATTTGTATCGCTCCAGCGCAACTGTAACAGGTATAGAGTTATTATTTTCATATAATTTCACCCATTTCAAGGGTATGGTATCCTACGATTATTGTCACCCATTATGGAAAACAGAGGGTCTCAATAATAATCAGGTATATCCAGCCAGTCATACGCGCCAGCATACCTTTAATTTAGCCGGAGTTTATAATTTTAATCAACGCACTTCCCTTTCGGCTACTTGGGTATTTGCTTCTGGAATTCCTTATACGGCAGCCGTGGGAAAGTATCAGGTTGATGATAAAACCTACCTCCAATTCGATGAGAACCATATTAATTCTAAAAATCTTCCACCCTATCATCGGCTCGATATTAGTTTTGATTTGGCATCAAAGAAAAATGAAAGCAGACGCTGGAAAAGTTATTGGAATTTTGCTGTTTACAATATTTATTTCAGAAAAAACGCTCTTGGAATTGCCTATTATATTCCTGCCAATGTGGGAAATAACAACATTCAGGTTTTGAATCCGAGCTATTTTTACTTATATCAATTTGTGCCATCTATTTCGTATCGTTTCAAATTTTAATGATGAAAAAACAGTTGATTTTTGGATTTTTAATGTTATTATTTTTATCCGGTTGTTATGAACCTCTTAAAGGAGATCTGTTTGATGAATATTTAAAATCGGTGGTTATTGAGGCTAAAATCTCCAGTCAGGAGCCGCCCTATATAGTTTACGTGTCATTTACAGCACCGCCGGATGGAGTTTTGGATTTTATTCCAGTTAACGATGCTACAGCCACCATTTCCAATGATTCAGGTGAAAAGGTAACCGCAGAATTTGTTGAAGCGGGTAAATACAGCATAACCAATTGGACTGTTCAACCTTCAAATTGGTATCATTTAAGAGTAACTGTTGAAGGAAAAGTATATACTGCGGATGAATTGATGCCTCCCTTTCCAATAATTGATTCCTTTCAAGTAAATTACCGAACCAACTATGTTGATGGAAATGGGTATTATTTTAAGTTATTTATCAAAACTAAGGTAGATACAATACAGTATTATAGAGCGGAAGTATGGAATAACGGCAGTTTATACAATGGTTATTCCGATTTATTGGTATTTGATGATTCCTACACAAACGGTCAATTTGCTTGGACAGCACCTTATGCTTTTGCTATTGGCGATTCAGCAACTATTAAATTGCACGGAATAACAGAAAATATGTATAAATATTATTATGGATTAAATAGGCAAACCACTAACAATTTCAGTAATATACAACCCCCATTGCTCAATCCTCCCAGTAATATAAATAAAAACCCGATGGGATACTTTCAAGTTTCATCGGTTTCAACAATTGATTCGGTTTTAACTAATAATATACAATGAAACCCCCATGCAGGAAACTGCACAACTTAACGAAGTGATTTCATGACCGAAGGGAGTAAAAACAGATGAAATTTTACATGGGATGTTCCATTCGTACGAAACAATTGACATTCAACGAACTAATATTTATTTACGGATGAAAATTAAACTAAGCGATTTAAAAATCGGTAGTTTTTAATATTTGTTACAGGTTTTACATCGAGTTTTATCGTTTCCTATTATTATGATTTTTATCTTAGTACAATGGTTTATAAATTTAAAGCTTCGTTAAATATATATCGAATGAAAGCAATAGCAATTTTATTTCTTATGTTACTTTCAGATGTTCTGGTTGGGCAAAAAATGTTTCAAAGCCAGTCAACCATTTGTCCCTTAAAGTTTGTGATGGAAGATACGTTGGTTTTGATCAAATATGAACCAAATGACTCCATTATGGTGGCTGATTTTTTAAGCGGATTGGAAGCCAAACAGTTAGAAAAATTTAAAGGAGTAATTATGTTGCAAGTTATGGTTGACACCATTGGTAGGGTTTGTTGTGTAAGTTATACTAATAAATCGAATTTAACCGATAAAAAACTTGATATTCCCCAAAGGCTTCAAGCCATGCCCGGATGGAAAAGAGAGGTTGGAATTATGGAAAGTGAGAATATCTGCGCGTTAGTGAATCTGATATTCAACGAAAATGAGATAATTGTTTCCAGAATTGGTTACAATAGGAATAATGGAAAAAAACAATTGACCTATACTGTTTTTAGTAGAAAGAAAGAAGTTGCGGTGCAGGATTCCCTTCTAAAATAAACAAAAAGCCCTGTTTATAGGGCAATAAACTATTTTGTAAATTTTTTGCTTCAAATTTGTATGATTGTATTTTATCACTATATTTGTAACCTAAAGGTTACTAAAAGATAACTTAGTGTTACATTTAAAACGTATAATTATGGAAACTTCTTTAATTGAACAACTAGACAAATCGAGGTATAACTTGGTAAAGTGGCTCACTATTGGTTGGATGGTTTGGTATGGTACATTCATCTCAAAAGATTTAATCAATAATAAAGTGGTAATAGGTTCCTTATTGATTATTGGTCTTATTGGTTGGATTTTATTTACGATAAACCTTATCCGGTTTAATAGATTAGGAAAAAAAGTAAAAGCTGACAGAAAATTAAAAGAAGCCTTAAACAATGAAATGCATCAATTATATGCATATAAATCCATTTATTGGGGTTTTGGGTCCGTTATGGGAACCATTGCTATCTTTATTGCAATCACTTCATTCCATGATTTATCGGCTTTAATTGTTTGTAAGCTATTACTGTTTGTAGGTATTTCAACCTCGTTAATTGCAAATTTAGCCTATAACAAATCGTGATATGGATAACTGGGAATTGCGGAATCAGATAAAGGTACAACGGGCCATCAAAAACATTACTCAAGATGAACTAGCCGGTAAGGTTGGTGTTACCCGAAAAACCATTAATACCATTGAAAATGGCATATTTGTCCCTTCAACAATTTTAGCCATTCGAATGGCTCGATTTTTTGAGATTAATGTTGAAGAATTATTTGAATTGATTGAAAAATAGAATGCTTGTGATAAAGCAAATAAAACCATTAGGTTGTAGTGCATTTCAAATTATCCAACTTATTTTTACAAAAAATTGAACAGATGCAATTACCCGAAGGCTTTAAAATACGAATGCAAAGACAGTTAGGCGAATCCTTCGATAGGTTTCAAACCGCATTGGAAAAGATTCCGCCGGTTAGTATCCGTATTAATCCAAAAAAAGTTGACCCAATTTTATTTGAGCGTAAACAAGTCGCATGGGAACCTTTGGCATTTTATTTAAAAGAACGACCCATTTTTACCTTAGATCCTCAATTTCATGCAGGAGCTTATTATGTTCAGGAAGCAAGTAGTATGTTTGTTGGATACTTATTTAAACAATTATATACAAACAATAGTCCGCTGAAAATACTTGATTTGTGTGAGGCTCCAGGTGGAAAAAGTACACAGATTGCTTCTTTAATGAATGATCAGAGTTTTTTAGTAGCAAATGAAGTTATTAAAACCAGGACGGTGGTTTTGACAGAAAACCTCATCAAATGGGGAAATCCCAATGTTGTGGTTACACAAAACGATCCAAAAGATTTTCAAAAACTACCGGGCTTCTTCGATTTAATTATTGTGGATGCACCGTGTTCCGGTGAGGGGCTTTTTCGTCGCGATGAATCAGCCATGGATGAGTGGACGGTTGATAATGCACTTATTTGTTCTCAAAGGCAGCAGCGGATATTGGCTGATGTTTGGTCGGCATTGGCTCCAGGTGGTTATTTAATTTACAGTACTTGTACCTACAATCCCGATGAAAACGAAAAAAATATAGCTTGGATTACGGAGCAATTTGATGCCGAAAGTATTCCAATTTCTATTCCAGATGAATGGGGAATAAGCAAAATAAACTATCAAAACATTGAAGCCTATCAATTTTTCCCATTCAAGATTGAAGGGGAAGGTTTTTTTGTTAGTGTATTGCAAAAAAAAGGTTCCGAAATGCTTTTTAAAAACAAATCGAAAAAGAAATTTAATACACCTAAAAAAGTATTGGAAGATGGTTATACCAATTGGCTTGTTCAGCCGGAATATTTTAAATTTATTGAATTGAACCAAACCATTCGGGCAATACCCGGTCCGTTGCAACCATGGATTGAATTATTAAGCGAACAGCTCAGAATTGTTCATTCGGGTGTTTTATTAGCCGAAATTAAAGGAAACAAGTTAATTCCCCAGCATGATTTATCCATGTCGTGGTTTTTGAATAAAAGTAAATTTCCACTTATTTTAATTGACAATTATGAAGCGCTGCTTTATCTAAAAAAGGAGAATGTGCATTCTAGTATAGGTACCAGAGGATTCAACATATTGATGCTCGATAAATTGCCCTTGGGATTTGTAAATAATTTGGGTAACCGGTCGAATAATAATTACCCGGTGAATTGGCGGATACGAATGAATCTTCCGGTAAAAGAAACCTTTGTACCACAAATTATTTTTAGGAATCAAGAAATATAACTAAGCACCAATTTAAAATTATCTACCACATCATTAAAAGCTAATTCAATTTCTTTCTCATTTTTGGCTTGTATCAGCTTCATAATTTCATTCGAAATTACTTTTTTTGTTTGGTCTAAAGCTATGTCTTTATTGGGGATGGGATGTTTATCTCCGAGCAACGATTTAGCTTCATAAACTAAATGCATGATTCGCTGCACGTTCTTGAAATTGAAATCCATTTGAAGCACTTCTTGTTTTATTTTTCTAAGTTCCGATAAGTTTTCCATAACTTTATTTTGTTGACTTGTTTTCTCAAATTTACCATAAAAAGAGAAAAACCAAGTATGATTTAAGTCAGATTTTGAAAGTATTCATGGTTTTATTAAATTGTGTGGATTTCGCAAGTCACTTTGTTATGTTTTACAGTAAAGTAAAAAGAAAAATACAATGTCATCTTTGCCCTCACCAGTGTCAATTGCAGGAGGGAAAAGCTGGATTGTGTGGAGTTAGGTTTAATATTGGTGGACGAATCCGGAATAAACAGCAGGGACTTTTGTCGGGAATGGCAAGCGACCCGATCGAAAAAAAACCGTTGTATCACTACTATCCAGGTAAAGAAATATTTTCTATTGGTGGTTTTGGGTGCAATTTGAAGTGTAATTTTTGCCAGAACTGGCAGATTTCGCAAGTGGCGGAAATGGATCAATTGCACGGTAAAATTCTCACAGCGAAAGAAATAGTAGATCGGGCAATGGAAAAACCAAATAATATTGGTATTGCTTTTACCTACAACGAACCAACGGTTTGGTTTGAATTTATGCATGAAGTAGCAACCTTGGCCAAGGCTAAAGGATTAAAAACGGTTGTGGTTTCCAATGGGTACATCCTGCCTGAACCACTTGAAGCACTCATATCGGTTATTGATGCATTTAACATCGACTTAAAAGGTTTTACTGAGAATTTCTACCGCGATATGGCTGGAGGCGAATTAGAACCGGTATTGGCATCACTAAAAATGATTAAAAGCTATGGGAAGCATCTGGAGATTACCAATTTGATAATTCCAAATAAAAATGATGACTCTGATACTTTTATGGAAATGGTGAAGTGGATACGAATCGAATTGGGAAACAATACACCATTGCATCTTTCAAAATATTTTCCCCGTTTTAAGCTTAGCATCCCTTCAACACCTGATGATACGCTTATAAACCTTTACCATCTTGCAAAAAAAGAACTGAATTATGTTTATTTAGGTAATTATCATAACCCGGAATACACTTCTACTTATTGCCCAACTTGTAACCATTTAATTGTTGAAAGGAATGGGTATTCTATTAATTTAGATGACTCATTTCAAGGTATGGAATGTCCAAAGTGCAAAACCCATATTCCAATTAAAACAGACTAATTGGCATGATAATTTTTGCATAAATGACAATATGGCAAATATTTTCAATGATTTGTGACATTTTTTATAAAAAAAACGCATGGTACAGCGTTTGAAAGTTTGGCATTACAAATAAATGTTAAACTTAAAATTAATAGGAGGATAAAACTATGTTATCAATTATGAGAACAAGAAGTACCATGCCAACCATTGTTGACCACTTCTTTAACAACCGTTTGATGGACAATTTATGGGTTGAGAACTTAGCTTCTTTTTCGCCATCGGTCAATATTACTGAGGATGAAATAGGCTATGCCATTGAACTGGCTTATCCTGGAATCGAAAAAACTGACTTCCAGATTACTACCGAAAAAGATCGTTTGATTATTTCTTATGAACACAAATCGGAACAGGAAGAGAATAATGAAGAAAAAAAATACTTGCGCCGTGAGTTTTCAAGTACTTCCTTCAAAAAGAGTTTTTCGTTACCCGAGAATGCCGAAACTGAAAATATTTCCGCTGAATATAAAAATGGAGTATTGAATGTGGTCATTCCAAAAGCCGCAGAAAAGGCAAAATTGAGCAAGCAAATTTCAATTTCATAGCCTTTAAAAAGCAAATTGGCATTGTTTAAATGTCATAAAAGTAAGTCATCAGATTATTTCTGGTGGCTTTTTTTATTGCTAATATTGTGGATGATTAAATATCATGGGTCACCTATAAAAAGAATTTGGTTATGAAGCGTATTGCACTTACATTGTTACTGTTAGGTTCAGTAAACCTATGTTTTAGCCAGTTTAAGCCGTTATCAAAAAAGAGGCATTCGGTAAACCGTTTGATTGATGAAATTACTGTTTATCAAGGATTTGATAATGCATTTTTTGCTTTCTATGCAATTGACCTTAATTCTGGTGAAGTAATTGCAGCCAAAAATTCAAGCAAAGCACTAAAACCGGGTAGTACATTAAAATTGGTCTCAACGGCAACCGCACTTGAATTGTTGGGGCCCGATTTCCAATTTAGTACACAATTAGAATATTCAGGGTTTATTGATACCACAGCAAGGGTTTTACATGGCAATATCTATATTCGGGGAGGAGGTGATCCAACATTGGGTTCCATTTATTTCGATTCTACTCAGCAATATTCTTTTCTAAGTGATTGGATTCACGCTATTAAAGGGTTGGGAATTGATTCCATTGCTGGATGCATTGTTGGCGATGCCAGCGTTTATTCTAACGATATGCTTCCTTCTACCTGGACTTGGTCGAATATGGGAAATTATTACGGAGCCAGTGCTTGTGGGCTTTCTATTTTTGATAATTACTATTCCATTCATTTTAGAACATTGGCACACAAAGGTGATACTGCTGAAATTCTCGGAGTCAATCCTGCTATTCCCGGGTTATTTTTTGAAAATGAGGTATTTGCTGATACCATTTTGTATGATAACGTTACTATTTTTGGTGCACCGTTTTCTAACTTCCGAAGTATTCGAGGTTCATTGCCATTGAGTCAATCTGATTTTATTGTGAAAGGTTCAATGCCTGATCCGGCCTTACTAGCTGCACATACATTGCAACAAAGCCTGAAAGAGCAGGGTATTCCTTGTGAAAAAAAAGCTTCAACGATGAGAAATTTATCCAATAAAAAAGATAAAAATTTGGAAAAGCGCACTCCATTTTATTCCACATCATCACCAACATTATCTACTATTATTGCTCAAATCAATATTCAAAGTATCAATCTTTTTGCAGAACACTGCTTAATTCAATCAGCCATTGCTTTAGGAACCGAACCTGAAACAGATATTGCCACTAAAGCAGTACTTGAATTTTGGAGGCAAAAAGGGATGGATATTCAAGGGTTATCGTTGAATGATGGTAGCGGTTTGTCGAATTATAATTTGATAACACCAGAACAAGTGGTTTTTATATTGCAATACATGAAGAATCAAAGTCCGCATTTCAATAGTTTTTATCAATCGTTAGCAGTAGCAGGAGTATCAGGTACATTAAAAAGATTGACTTTAGGTTCATTGGCACAGGGAAATTTGCATGGTAAAAGTGGAACGGTTGATCGGTCCAAGGCTTTTGCTGGTTATGTAACCTCAATATCAGGTCGGCAAATAGCTTTTTCAATGGTTGTAAATAACTTCAGTTGCAGCTCAAAAGAAGCCAGTGATCAGCTTGAAAAGTTGATGATTGAATTGGCAAAATTTGAAAAATAAACGTTCAAAAAAAAGCCTCAAAGTGTAATAAACACACATACCACAGGATTGTTAATGGAATGTTAAATTTTTATAGCTAGATGTTAAATTTGAAGAATTAATTATACTTTTGCCACCCAATGAAGAAGTGAAGATTTTCTAAAACAGTTAGTGCAAAAAAAAACCATTGAAATGTGATTATCAATCCACATATTTGATTGGTTACCAATAAATTAAACTACTATGGCATTTATTACTTGGAATAAAGATTTGAGCGTAAAAATCGACTCAATTGACGACCAGCATAAGAAACTGATTGAACTAATAAACGATTTTTATGAAAACATTAAAAACCGTTCGAATGATGAAAGCATTTCAAAATTGCTCAGGGGTATGAACAAATATACGGTAGAGCATTTCAATGTTGAAGAAGAGTTAATGAAAAAATATGGTTATCCTGATATAGAAGCCCATAAAAAAGAACACGACAAATTTGTTGCAAAGGTAACCGAATTGGAAGAAAAGTTTAATAATGGTAAAGTTATCGTGTCGTTTGAAATAACCAGTTTTCTAAAAGATTGGTGGAAGAATCACATTCAAGTGGTTGATCAAAAATATAGCGACTTTTTTATTAAAAGTGGACTAAAATAAAATAATTGGCGTCATACATTTGTTATTTACCTCAAAAATTATATTACTATGGCATTTATGACTTGGAACCAGACGTTGAGTGTTAAAATCAAGACTATTGATGATCAGCACATCAAATTGATTGAAATGATTAATGATTTTTACGATAACGTAAAAAACAGATCAAACAATGATAATATTTCAGCGTTAATTACAGGGATGAAGAAGTACATACTTACCCATTTCTATACTGAAGAAAAGTATATGGTTGAGTTTAATTACCCCAATTATGAAGAACATAAAAAGGAGCACGATTTATTTATCTCGAAATTATCGGCTGTTGAAGAAAAATTCAATAGCGGTAAAGTCGTTGTTTCATTTGAAATAACTGGTTTTTTAAAAGATTGGTTAAAGAACCATATTCAAGTAACTGACAAACAATACAGCGATTTTTTTATCAAGAATGGTGTTAAATAGTTAAGGTTCATGAAAATTGGCACTTTGTAACTTTGGTCACTAAACTATTTATTCTTATTGGGTATTATTACAGGCATTAGTTAAATTAGGTGTTTGCAATTGCAAAAAGCATGTAGGGCTTTAATATCAATAGCCGGGGGTTGCTGAGCGAAGTCGAAGCATAACCCTCGGTAAGCAAAAAATATTTTTTAATCGTCGCACGATCTGAATCGTGTAAAATAGGAGATGTTTACTGCGACGAAACAATATGAATTTGCAATTTGTGACGCTATTTTAAACAAAAGCCTTTGTACATTGTAATTATTTGAATTACTGCATTACCTGTAGAGTCAATGAAGCAATCATGGAAGAAAAAGTATTAATAAACTGGTCCGATAATTATTCGGTTGGTTATGCTGAAATTGACGAACAGCACAAAAAGCTCGTGGAAATGATAAATACGCTTTACTTTTCATTCACACAGGGAGATGCCGATAAAATTATTGAACCAATCCTAAACGAAATGATTCAATACACCGATTATCATTTTAAAATAGAGGAAGAATATTTTGAAAAATACAATTATCCAGGTAAACAGGAACATAAAATTGAACATCAACATTTTGTGGAAAAGATTTCTACCTTTCACAATGATTATAAATCAGGAAGTATTACTGTGTCATACGAAATTATGGATTTTTTGAAAGACTGGTTAATCAGCCATATAAAAACTTCCGACAAAAAATATAGCAACTACTTTAAAAACCAAAACATGAGTAAATTGTAGTTTTGGTTATTTTATTTCATAATACGAAACAGATGACTGATTTAGAAAAATATCAACAATTTCCAGCCGCGCTTTCCCAAATTATCCAAGATGCCAATAATTATACAGATAGCATCGGGTTTATCCAAAACTCGTTTGAGGCATTAAGCACGTTACCTTGGGATTCATTTCAATACGAAAGCTCGTCGTGTTTTGTAAAAAATGGGAATTATTTCAAATCAGTTTCTAAAAACATTGATAAAGGGTTACAAAAGAAGTGTAAAATAGACGAAAATGGCAACTGCTTGTGCGAAAAAATTTCTCAACAGAAAGGAATGTTATTTTGCGACAACAACAAAGTTCATTATTCAGTAAACAAAAACGATACTATTGAAAAGGGCCATTTTTGCATTCCCATTAAATGGAAAACAGAATTATTTGGGGTGTTAATTTTACAATCGAATAGTAAACGGAATAATTTTGAACTTGAATATTTTAAAACCGTTGTAACCATCCTTGAAAATATCGGACTGCATAAAAAGGCGGAAGAACAGCTCCAAATAAAAGCAGAACAGCAAAATGTACTAAACCAAAAACTGTTTTCGCAAAGCCTGGAAATTGACCAAAAGAGGTTGGAAGTTGAAGAGAAAAATGAAGAAATCAGGCAAAAAAATGAAGAACTCAGTACACTCAACGAAAATTTACATGAACAAAATGAACTAATTGAAAAAGCCAATACCGAAATAACATCGAGCATAAATTATGCAAGTAGTATTCAAAAAGCACTGTTGACACCACAGAATCAAGTAGATAAGCTATTTGAGAATTTTATTCTTTATCTGCCCAAAAATATTGTAAGTGGCGATTTTTATGTAATAAAGCAAATCGGGAAATATAAAATAATTGCTGTAGCCGATTGTACCGGGCACGGTGTACCGGGTGGTTTTATTACCATGCTGGGAATAAATTTTATTGATACCATTTTTAAATTAAAAAATATTGAAACACCCGCTCAAGTATTGGAATTGTTACGGACAAAATTTAAAAAGGTATTTGAATCGTCCAATCATCACGACGGGATGGATATTGCCTTAGGCATCTTTAACCAGGAAACCAACATGTTGCTTTTCTCTGGTGCTTACAATTCCCTGATTTTAGTTAGGGATGGTGGATTGGTTGAATATAAAGGAATTAAAAACCCTATTGGAAAACACACCAAGGAAAGTGATTTTATTAATCATGAAATTCAAATACAGGAAGGCGACTTGATTTATATGTTTACAGATGGTTTTGCCGACCAGTTTGGAGAAAAAACAGACTCAAAATTTTATAAACATAATTTTGCGAATTTATTAGTAGATATCCACCGGTTGCCAATGGAAGAGCAGAAATCGGAACTATTATCAGTATTTAACCATTGGAAAAGTCAAACAAAGCAAACCGATGATGTATTGGTTGTTGGTATTAAGTTTTGATACAAAACGGACGAAATTCAAGTTCGAATTGACCAAGGATTCAACTTTTTTTGACTTGTAAAAATATGTGGAAGACTATTTCGGTTTGAATAGTTGTTTTCCATTTATTTTTAATACCATTCCCTTTTTGGTAATTGTACCCTCGTATTTGGTTAGGCATAAGTATAAAATTACTTGCAGTAAGTTATTATTGAGTTGGTGCTATATGCATCCCCATAACGATATGGCAGCCAGTGCTCAGGATTGTTGCGGGGTAAGTAAAAGCCATTTTATAGCCACTATATTTTTGGTTGTATAACGAAATGAATTAAAGATTTTCATATATTTAAGAAAACTATTTCCTTATATGACAAGAATCTTCGTTTTATATATCATAATAGTTACTCTCAGTATTGAACCACTTACTTTGATGGCTCAACAATTAGAGGTACCATCGGAGTTCAAAAATGCCATTGAAGAAGGAACACGGACTGTAAATGGGTTACCGGGTAAGAATTATTGGATCAATCATAGTGATTATGACTTGGCAGTAAATGTGAGATTTTTAAATGACACTATTTGGATAATTGGTTCGGGTGAAATTACATACTTTAATGCAAGTCCTGACACCTTAAAACAACTTGTTCTAAGGTGTTATCCCAATTTTTTTGCAAAAGGAGCTCTTCGTGATTTCGATATCGGTAGTAAAAATGAAGTTGAACCGGTAATGTACTCCAACTTGTTAATTAATGGCGATACCATTCCTGCTAACGTGATAAATCAACGGAGAACATCTACAAACATAATTCTGAAAAATATAGACCCCATTGACCCTAATGAGAAAGCAGTAATTACTATTGGTTGGAAATACAGGATGAATCCATCCATGAATCTCCGTCAAGGAATATATGCTGATAAAGCCATTTTTGTAGCTTACTGGTACCCTCAAGTTGCAGTTTACGACGATCTTTATGGATGGGATACTATTGAATATGGTGGGTTAACTGAATTTTATAACGACTTTAATAATTATGATGTAAAAATCACTCTTCCTTCCGATTATTATGTATGGGGTGGAGGAGTGTTACAAAACCCCGAAGCGGTTTATTCCCAATATGTTCTGGATAAATACAACAAGGCATTGAATGGGGGTGAATTGGTTAATATCCTCTCTGAAGAAGATTTGATAAATACGGCATCAAGCGGCAGCAAAAAAACTTGGTATTTCAAATCGGAGCATTCACCCGACTTTACTTTTGCCGCTAGCAAATCTCATGTATGGGACGCTAAGTTATTAAAATTAGCCAATAGTAATAAAGTGTTTGTTTCATCGGTTTATGGACCAAACAGTCTGTTCTATTCTCAAGATGCAATATGGGCTTGTGAAGCTATTGAATATTTATCAAGGGTATGTCCAGAAGTTCCTTTTCCATTCCCTTGGATGACTATTTTTAACAATATGGATTTAGATGAGAGTGCTATGGAATCGCCCATGATGGTAAATACTGGCGACCAGCAAACGGCTGATATGGCCAGAGAAGTTACTTTTCACGAGATTGCTCATACCTATTTGCCTTTTTTACTGGGTACCAATGAACGCCGTTATGCCTGGATGGACGAAGGTTGGGCAACCTATCAGGGAATCAAATGGAGTAATGGAAGGCCTGGAACTATCATTGATATGTTTCGGGAATTGTTCTACCAAATTGATAGCCTCTCGCTTAGGAGTCCGCTTATGGTACCTAGTTATCAGATTTCGGGTTACAATGCTGAAACATTTCATGCTTATGTTCGATCATCGCAAGCTTTTATGACGATTGAAAACCAGCTTGGTGCCAAGAAAATGGATGCAGCCTGGCACCTTTTTACCGAAACATGGAGCGGAAAACACCCTGCACCATCCGACTTTTTTGCAATAGTTAGCAAAGTAGCCGGTGAAGATATTAACTGGTTACTTTTTCCTTGGTTTTATGAATTTGCTTATCCCGATCTTGCCATTGATTCGGTGGATACCCTCAAAGGAACTATTACCATCAGGAATTTAGGAGGACTGCCATTGCCCGTTTTTTTAAAGATAAAAAACAGCGATAACACCACCTTTTCAATTACTCGTAAACCGGTAGTATTCAAAAAGACAAAACAATGCACCATAAAACTGAAAAGGATAAATGATATTGTTTCCATTGAATTGGGTAATGCTATGTTTTTCGATAAAGTTAATTCCAATAATCGGTGGAGAAGAGAATAACGCACGTAATTCATTTTATACAAATGCAAATTCTGAGAGGTTCAATAATCTATGTATTGTTTATTATTGGGGCAATCAATCCAACATACTCAAAAGCTGCTAAAGCGGATGATATGCATCAACTATGGCTTGATTGCAAGCTTGATGGAAAAGTTTCTTACCAAATATTCAATCTGGCCATGCAAGGATATCATCTAATGGATAACCTGAAAAAGAAGAACCTGCTTACAATTATTGATTATTCAAAACCATCGAACGAAAAGCGATTTCTGGTAATTGACCTGGTACATAAAAAGCTTTTATACCATTGTTTGGTGGCGCATGGAAAGAATACGGGTGAAAACAGTGCCACCAATTTTTCCAACCAATCAAATTCACTTAAAAGTTGCCTTGGTTTTTTTATAACTGCTGAAACATATTCAGGTGAGAATGGCTATTCGCTGAGGCTCGATGGATTGGAAAAAGATATCAACAGTAACGCAAGGGCAAGGGACATTGTAATTCATGGGGCCGATTATGTAAGTGAGCAATTTATCAAAAATTACGGACGACTTGGACGAAGTTGGGGCTGTCCGGCGCTGCCCATCAAAGTATCGAAACAAATTATTGACACCATTTCGGGTGGAAGCTGTCTTTTTATATACGGGAATGGGTATCGGGAAAATTCTAAATTATTGAATAACTAGTAGAAAATTATGGCATTTAGTGAACATTTGGCAAACCGGGTAAGGGAACGGCTAATGGATTTACCCAATTTGGAAGAAAAGACCGTGATGGGCGGATTGGTTTTTATGTACAACCAGAAAATGTGTGTGGGTATCATCAAAGATGAATTAATGCTCCGTATTGATCCCGACCTTTGCGAAACTGTACTTGAAATGCAAGGTTGCCGGATTATGGACTTTACCGGTCGACCTATGAAAGGCTATATATTAGTTGACAACAGCGGAATGAAAAACAACAAGGAATTCGACTTCTGGATTCAATTGGCCCTTGATTTCAATAAGAAAGCAAAATCATCGAAGAAGAAAAATAACCTAAAAACTTAAATGTGTGGAAAATAAAAACGAGGTTGTCCAATAAGTTGGATTTAATAATAACAAAGTCATCGGATGAATTTCTAATTAGTTGATTTATTATATTTTATAATTACTCTTTTTGTTAAAAGTATTCATCCGATGAATTTTTAGACACCCTCGCTTGGTTTAGCTGTAGCGAGAGTAGCAATCAAAAAATTAATTGCCCCAAAATATCAATACAGCCTCATGTATTGGAAATCAATTATGCAGCAAAACTTGCTGGTTACAATTAAATACCCCGAAATGGTGGCAGAAATATTCCCCCACTTCGTGGGCAACGAAATCCCTGATTTTGGGAAAGATAACTTGTGGTATTTATAAATTGGTAGTTTTCAATTATGTGTTGCATACATTAAATCCAAAAAATAATTACTTTTGGCAAATCATTTGTTCTATTTGTAACTATATTAGTACAAAAAAGTATAATATCAATAACAAAAACTAAACAAAATGGCTATCGCAATTAAAACCATACCAACGTTAAAAGGTAAAGCTGCAAAGGCTTTTAATGCAAAAGCTGAATATTCTTTTGAGCATAAGGCTACCATTGATTTTAGTAGTCAGGTTAAAATAGTAAATGAGATTTTAAAAAAAGCAAAATTGTAAATAAATAAATTCATCTTGAATTTTTTAGCTTCCAAATGTACCTTTACATTTCTCTCTCCTGAAATAATTGCTAATTCAAAACAATTCGATTGCGGTCATCCTGACCTCAATGATTTTTTCAGCACCGATTGTATTCATTACAACAATAAATTGTTAGGCAAATCATATAGTTTTATTTTAACAGAAGACCCAACAACAATTGTTTGTGCATTAACAGTTTCAAACGACAGTATAAAAACTAACCTATTACCGAACAGTCGCAAAAAAAAATTATTGAAATCAATTCCACGTTCAAAGCATGCAAGTAGTTATCCTGCGGTCTTAATTGGACGTTTAGGAGTAAATATTAATTTCAAAGGACAGGGCATTGGTCATGAGTTAATGGATTTTATTAAGGCTTGGTTTATTGACCCAAATAATAAAACGGGTTGTAGGTATATAGTAGTTGATGCTTATAATGTGCCAGAATCCTTGCACTATTATGAACGAAATGATTTTCAATTTATCTTTTCAACTCCAGCTCAAGAGAAAAAACACTACAACCTTTCTTCAAAAGCTACCTTAAATACGCGCTTAATGGTTTTTGATTTAATCGATTTAACTGCCAACCCACAAGGTTAATCGGTGTTCGTCATCAGTCGTCAGCGAAATGTAACTTCAAATCACTGAAACTAAAATCAGACTCCGAAATCAGACTCCAAGGCTTTTTTAATAAAAAAACCACCCCGTTTTCGAGTGGTTTTCCTTTATTTATTGGAGTAGCGAGAGGGAGGCATGATCTCCCGACCTCATGATTATGAATCCTGTTTTTGTATTTCTCTTGATTGTTACCCATTTGTTAATGTGTTGTAAAATAGCAATTTAGCGTTTTTATTAACTCTTTTTTGTTGCCTATTTGTTGTTTATTTCCCAAAATGTATGTAAATTGTATGCAAATTGTATGCAAATTGTATGCAAATAATTCAATTACATACAACTGATTTACAATTTAATACAACAATTATGATAGGAGCATACACATCAATAGTTCACGATACGCGCACTATTAAAAAAGACAACACCTATCCGGTTAAACTCCGTTTAACCTATCAAAGAGAGCAAAAATACTATCCTTTAGGCATCAGCTTAGCAACCGATGATTGGGACAAGATTACTCAAACGAATCCAAGAAAGACTTTAAAGGATAACAAACTGTTTTTTGCCAAGATGGAGGAGAAAGCCACAATCATTTTAAAAGATATGGACCAATTCTCATTCGAAGCCTTTGAGAAGAAGTTTCTTAATACGGCCCCATCAAAGAAAGAGCTTTTTACTCTGATTCAGGATTATATTGATAACCTTACCGGTGAAGAAAGATATACCACAGCAGAAAGCTATACCAGTACTTTAAATTCATTCACGGAATACATAAAGGAATTGAAAAAGAATAAACTCCTGGTGCGGGAGATTACTCCGGAATGGTTAACGAACTATGAGAAATGGAAAATCGGTAAAGGTACCTCACCAAGTACGGTAGGTATTTATATGAGAAATTTGCGGGCTGTTTTGAATTTGGCAATCGTGGAAGGCAATTTTCTTCAAGAGAATTATCCTTTTGGTAAACGTAAATATCAGATACCAGCCAGCCGGAATATTAAGAAAGCATTAAGGATTGAAGATATTAGAAAGGTTATCGAGTATGTTCCCAAAACCGATGCCGAGCAAAAGGCCAAGGATATTTGGGTTTTCAGCTATTTAGCCAATGGCATAAATATGAAAGACATTGCACTGCTCCAATACAAGAATATTGGCCAGAAAAACATAACATTTGTAAGAGCCAAAACAGAACGTTCCACTAAAAAGGATTTAAAACCGGTAGTAGTTCCAATATTACCGGAGTTAAAAAATATCATCGACAAATTGGGATTACCCAATACAACACCGGAAACTTATGTATTTGGATTCGTTTCTAAAGAGGACAGTGCAATTCAAAGAGTAGCGAACATCAAGCAAGCCACAAAAACGGTGAATAAATACATGAAGCGGATTGGTACCGATTTAAAACTTGATTTAAACCTTACCACTTATGTAGCCCGGCACTCTTATGCCACAGTAATGAAGCGTTCAGGCGCACCCATAGAGCTTATCTCAGAGAGTTTAGGCCATAAAGACTTAGTAACTACCGAAAACTATTTAGACAGGTTTGAGGACGATATAAAACGCTCATATCAGGAAAATCTTCTTAAATTTGACTGAACCAAATAATATCCGATGCCCAATAGCCTAACCCAACTTGACGCAATCCTATATAGAGAGCTCCGCCCATGGCTTGATGAAAATAAGATAGAAGAGAAATTTGCATCTACAATAGCTAAAATACCTCTCAATAGTCCGCATAGCAAAACGATATACGATATCGATTTTCACAGACCATTCAACAAAACTACCGAATTTTACCAAAAAATTATTGTTAATGAAACCAATGCTTATTGCAACAAAGTTTATGATTTAATAAGCGATGAAACTGATGAAAGAGTTCAAAAATATTGGCTAAATGATATCCTTAATAAGAAACTCCACACGCGATTGAATGATATTGGCAAGCTAATTCAAGAGAAGCAATATTTTTTGGAGTACATAAATCCTTATAAATCAACCCTTGCTTTCGATTTCCAGCATAAAACAGAAACCTATGTAATTCAATTATTGAAAATTGCGCTAATTAAAATCTACCTTGAAATCCAGGACCCGTTTAAAGGCTTAATAAAGGATTTTCACCTAATTGAATCCGATTTTTATACACGGTTTTTTAATGAACCCATTGCCGATAAGTCATTTCTAAAACAAATTCAGCAACCTATTGAGGTACAGGAAATTCTTAACCCAACCGATAACAAGGTCAAAGAATTTGTTCCAAGAGAAGAGGATTTCCGAGGAACTGGACGCATTCCTGTTAATTATAAGGATATAAGGAATACAGAATTATTTAGCCATTTTGAAAATGAACTTTATTTATCTAATATAATTGATGCAGATTATAACTTCATTGACTCCAAAGGGAATAAAAATCTAATTGCAGCAACCTATAAAATATTAATACAAAAGAAATACTTCCGTAAGACCAATGCTAAAAACGGAAGAGATTTTGAAGCTGCGCATTTTCGTCAATATCTCGACCATCGATATAAAGTTGATACCAGTCAACAATTTAGAAAATTAAAGGAGCAGGATATTGAAACCATTAAAAATAAACACCGATGGATAGAAAATATCGAGTATTGTCGTTAAACTACCACTTTCGATTTTGATAATACCACCCATTTTACCGCCCCTCTGCTGTAATCATTTATAATCCAGTAATATAGGCAAAAATCAATAATACCGCTTTTGCCGTTAATTTCCTACCTCTTGTTTTCTGCTGAACTTCGCTTCGCCATTGAGACACAATGGTGACTTTTGCGCAAAAGTCCATTATTCAAATTAAACTCTAAAATAATGGACGAGTTAATTTTAAACAAATTGGAAAGCATTGAACGGATGCTTATAGAGCAGAATATGCTCAGGAAAGAAGTACTGAATGTTACAGAAACCGCGCTCTACCTTGAAATATCAGAGTCGCATCTGTACAAGTTAACCAGTACCGGCACCTTGCCATGTTACAAACCCAATGGTAAGCGCATTTATTTCAACCGTCATGAATTGGATATTTGGTTGCAGACCAACAAGCAAGTATCCATAGACGATATTGAAGAACGGGTAAGCAATTTTCAACTTAAAGCGGGGAGGAGATAGCCATGAATGAAATATTTCAGTTGCTTCTAAACCTCTCAGTCGAGTTGAAAGCAATAAAAATACAGTTGGAGTTTCTAAAAAAATCGCGCAATGAGCGTTTAAAGGAAAACTGGATTGATGCACAAGAGGTTTTGATAGCCCTCAACATCAGCAAACGGACACTCCAAACCATGCGGGACAATGGCTCATTGCCATTTTCACGAATCAACGGCAAATTCTATTATAAGGTTGCTGACCTCGAAAAACTATTGGAATCCAACTATTCTAACTCAAAAGTAATAGGAGGTCGCCATGGAGCTAAGTAGAGAACATATATTCGACAAGACCTATTTTGGCCTCAACATCTATTCCTATGTGCTGCGCCAGTATTATCCAAGTGAAACAGTCCTTTCCCTTTCGGGGAAGGTCTGTAAACCTGCCAAAAATCCGTATAACAATAACAAGGAAACCCTAATTATTTCCATTATTGATGGCATCGCTTACCATAAGGATTTAGAAAATGCCATCCCCGATGGGGATGCATTAATCTTTGCAGCACTTCATTTTAATAAAGAAGGGATTGAATTATTACAAGAAATCAACCAGGAATTAAATCTAAATATTGGGATACAGAATCAATTTTATAACCAATTAAAGAAAAATAATGAAGCTTTACTGGAAAAGGTGGAAATTCCTAAAGTCAGTTTTTTTAAGTGTCCAATTAAAAATGTTTGGCCGGAAAAGGAAGTGAATTTAAAATACGTTTACAACCTTATTAGAAGAGAGCACTATGAGCAACAAACCCTAAAATTAAGGTACATAACTGATAGCAAGTGTGCCCGGAACTATAAAGGCCAAAATTTCGATTACGTAACATTCTCTGGTACCTTTTCAAAACGCAGCGATGAATATTTAATCAAACATTCAGGATTACTAACCATCGATTTCGACCATATTCCAAACCTCAACAAACTAAAGAAAATCCTGTTAGTGGACGAATATTTTGAAACCGTACTTTTATTTAAATCACCTTCCGGTGATGGCTTAAAATGGATTATTCCCATTGACTTAAAGCAAGGAAGCCATAAAGACTACTTTCTGGCCATTGCAAACTATATCAGGCTAACTTATAATGTTGAGGTAGACGCTTCAGGCAAAGACATTTCCCGCGCCTGCTTCCTACCTCACGATAGGGAAGCCTACATTAATCCAAAATACCTGTAACCATGAATAAAAAGGAATTCAACATAAATACATGGCTTCCAAAAGCCGGTAATGACGCACTGCCGAGCGTCTCCGATAAAAGCACTTCAAAGCCCAATTCATCACCACAAAATGATGTCGAAGAGATAATTCTACTCATCGAATCCCAGCACATAGATATTACCTCAACCTATGCCGATTGGCGTAATATTGGCTTTGCCCTATCCGAAGAATTTGGCGATACAGGACGGGCATATTTTCACCGGGTAAGCAAATTCCATCCCGAATACAATCCCACCGAATGCGACAAGCAATTTGATAACTGCCTAAAAGCTACCGGACAAGGTGTTACCATTAAAACATTTTTTCATTTGGCTCAGTCAGCTGGAATTTCTCTTTCAACGTCCTCCCCTAAAATAGGGGAGGTGTCTGCCTCTGGCGGACGGAGGGGTGCAAGGGATAAACAATCCTCCACTGAAGTTTCAATGGAAGTGATATTCAACACCCCACAAATCCCATTTGAGGTATATAACCAATTACCGCAACTCCTAAAAGAAGGTGCCGAAATGTTTCAGGATTCCATCGAAAAAGATGTATTTCTTATTGGTGCAATTACTGTCTTGAGTGGCTGTTTGCCAAACATAGTAGGTATTTACTTCGACGAACAAGTATCGGCGCACCTTTATGCTTTTATAACTGCCCCGGCCGGTTCCGGTAAAGGAAAATTGAAATGGGCAAAATACTTAGGTATGGCAATTCACAAAGAAATGGTTAGCATTTCAGCCATTGAAAAGGAAAAATACGAACAGGAATTGGAGCAATACAACAACCTAACCCGCAATCAACGGCAGGATGTGGAAAAACCCAAAGAACCCAAACGGAATATGTTTTTCATTCCGGCTAACAGCAGTTCATCGGCTTTTATCCAGGCGTTATCCGATAATAACTTTAAAGGCATTCTTTTTGAAACCGAAGCCGACACCTTGGCAGGAACGTTAAAACAAGAATGGGGCAATTTTAGCGATGTGTTGCGGAAAGCATTTCACCACGAAAGCACCAACATGTTTAGGCGCAAAGACAACGAATTTATTGAAATTGAAGACCCTCATTTAGCTATTGCCCTTTCAGGGACACCAAAACAAGTGCATATCATGATGCCCGATGCTGAAAACGGCTTATTCAGCCGTTTCCTCTATTATGCGTTTGAAGATTACAGCGATTTTAAAAACCCTTTTATTTCGCATCAATCGGTAAACTATTTAGATTTTTTTCAGGAGCAAGGCCAACAGGTATTTCAATTATACAAGGAGTTAAACAAATTTCAGAAGCCCATAAAATTTGAGTTAACGGGTGAACAAGCCGATGATTTTACATCTAAATTCAAAGAAAGCTTTCAACGAAACCGACTTCTATTAGGTAACGACTTTAATGCCAACAGCCGACGATTGGGATTAATCACGTTCCGCATTGCAATGGTATTATCAGCAATCAGAATATTGGAAAGTGGCGATATTTCAAACCCACTGATTTGCAACGAAACCGATTACCAAACAGCACTTAATATTGCTTTTACCTTGGAAAAACATGCCATTGCTGTGTATAAAAACCTACCCAATAATAACTTGAAGGGCATAAAACAAAAGTTTTTTGATGCTCTTCCGAATGAATTCGATAGGCAAGGTTATTTAAAAATTGCCGCTGAAATAGGTATAAAAGAAAAAGCTGCGGAGAAATATATAGGACAATTCCGAGAATTGAAAATATTAAATCATGAGCACAACAGGTATAATAAAATCATTTTTCAAAACTGATAAAAAAATTATATATTGCAATTAAACCATTGGAGTTATGCCATTAGCAAGAGTATTGATTTATTTGATAGGATTTTTAAGTACAATTAATTCATTTTCCCAAGAACACACGCATCGGTTTTATACTGTTTACGATGGGTTGCCTCAAAGCCAGGTTACTTGCGTAGTGCAAGATTGCACGGGTTATATCTGGGCGGGCACAAAAGGTGGAGTAGCTCGATTTGATGGACATAAGTTTGAAGCTTTTACCGAGAAAGAGGGGTTGGCAGCCAATATGGTTTATCAAATTATACCCGCCGATAGTTGTATATGGTTTTTTTCTCAAAAGGGTATAACTAAACTTACAAATAATAAGTTTACCAAATTTAAAATTCCTAACGAAAACATATATTATGTGGGAACCTTAGATGGAAAAATGGTTTTTAATACTGACGAATATAAGAATTTATTTTTTGATGGGTTAACGTTTCAAAATCCTTTGTGGGATACCCCTTTTACCGATTCCGGGATGTATACCAAAATAGAGTACATTCCTACGGATTCTTCTTTTATAGTTATCAATCGCAATAAAAGCCTCATACAATTAAAAAAAGACCAAGCTTTTTTAATTGATTCGTTAGGAACTTATTTTGAGTATAATAAAAATACAGGACAACTTTTGTATCATGCCTCTGAACCATATAAATTCAACGAAATTTATTTTTTTGATATAAAAAGTAAGCGGAAAATCCCTTTAAAGGTGGAAAATTTTGGGGAAGAGAAAAACCTATATGCATATTTTGTTGGGAATCAAATCATGATCAAGTCCGATCATAAAATTGGATTTTACAATCAAGGTAAAGTAAATTTTGTTAATAAAAAATTCAATTTTATTTCTAATCATTTTATTGATAATCAAAAAAATATATGGATAGCTGATGAAGATGGTCTTTACTTTTTCAATAAACTGGAATTTACCGAATATACCAAACAGAATAGCCTATGCCCTTCCTATGTATGGGACATAAAGGAATTTCCCAAAGGAAAAATATGGTTTGCCACCTATGGTTCCGGTTTATATTGTTTGAATGGAGCTGTTTTCAAGGAAGATTTAATAATTAAATATAAGGATGGGATTACGCTAAAAAAATTTTATTTTAATACACCACCGGCCAATGATTCTTTTATGATATTGAATTCAACCCCATATCCGATTCAGGTATTTCGTAATAATAAATACAAACCATTTGTTGATATTTTTGGGGGCACATTAGTAACTTTTTATGATAGCATTAAAAGTGAATATATTTTGAGTGTAAGTGAAAAAAATATGTATGTGAAAGAAAAAACGGGTGAAGTCTCACTATTCAAAGGTACAAATGAAACATTTAGCCGCAATATTTTAGACATCTCCTACGATAAAGATGGAGATATTTGCTTGGGCCATAGAGGATTGACTAAATTCAAAAACAGGCAGTTCATTCCTTATCCAAACATCCCAGATACTATTATATGGAGGGTATTTTCGTTACAAAAAGACCATAAGGGAAATATTTGGATTGGAACCGACCAAGGGTTATGGTTTTACAACTATGATACAATCTTTCAAATTAACACCCTTTATTTTAGAGGTTACGTAACTTTTTTGGAAATAGTGGATACCACCTGGCTCATGGGAGGAACTAGCCTTGGATTAGCCTTGATTAATTTGCCCGATTTTTACAACAAAGGGGAGCAACATATAAAGTTTTACGATAGATATAATGGCTTTATGGGGCGCGAATGTGGCCAAAATGGAACCCTACATGATTCTGAAAACACTTATTGGATACCCACTATTGATAGGGTATTACGTCTTGACCCAACAAAAATTGCTTTTAACACCACGCCGCCAAAAGTAATTTTTAAAGGAATCAGTCTGTTGGGTGAAAATTTAAGCTGGTCCTTATTGGGCGATTCCATCCAAAAATTAGATTATACCCAGAATGGGCTGAAATTCTCATATGAGGGCTTGAATTATTCAGCTCCTGAACGTGTGAAATTTAAATACCGGCTCTTAGGTTACAGCGATTCATGGAGTGTTGAAACCGCCGAACAGGAGGCAATTTTCACCAATTTGAAATATGGAAAATACTCCTTTGAAATATTAGCCTGCAACGAGGATGGTTATTGGACGGGTCAGCCAACTTGTTTTAATTTTGAAATTATACCTGCATGGTGGCAACGAATATGGATTCAATTAATTTCAGTATTTTTTCTGATAGGTCTATTAATATGGGTTGTAGTATTTATTATGAAAAAGAGGGCACAGGAACAACGAGAAAAGTTAGAAACCCGAAACCAAATGTTAAATATGAGCCTTAGTACCATTAAAAATCAGATGGATCCACATTTTACATACAATGCATTAAATGGCATCGAAAGCCTGATTATGAAAGAAGACAGGGCAACCGCTTATCGATACCTTTTAAAACTTTCTGGGCTTATAAGGAATACGCTGAATGATAACGACCTAATTAACCGCTCGTTGAGCGAGGAGATAAAGTTTGTTAACGATTACTTGGAATTGGAAAAGTTCCGGTTTAAAGATAAATTTGAATATGAAATAGTCATGGATCCAAAGGTGGACATGGATACTACAGTACCTAAACTCATAGTGCAAATTTTTGTAGAGAATGCTATTAAGCATGGTTTGATGCACAAAGAAAGAGAGGGGCTTTTACAAATTCTACTTTCCGCTGAAAAAGATAGGCAGCTAATCGTTATTCAAGACAATGGTATTGGACGAACCAAAGCCAAAGAGTATGCAATACACTCCACTGGAAAGGGATTGAATATAATCCGTAAACTCATTCGTATATTTAATGAGCAAAACAGCCATCAAATTACTTTTGAGATAATAGATTTATGCAATACAGTTGAAGAACCATTAGGCACCCGAGTGGAAGTTTCCATAAAAAAATGATGACACAATTCTAATATCCAAGATATTTGTTTTTGGATTTATTATTTTCTATTACATTCTTTATTGTATTATATTCGTGTTTTATATTGAAATTATGGAACAACCATTTACCGCAATTCTCATTGATGATGAACCTGAGGCTATTGATTTATTGAATATCCATCTATCGCAAATACCAAAGGTAAAAGTAATTGGGAGTTATTCTAATCCACAAGAGGGATTTGTTCAAATATCGAAAGAGACCCCTGATTTGGTTTTTATGGATATTGAAATGCCCATTTTTGATGGGTTCAGTTTATTAGAGTGCCTGAAAAATCTAAAAAGGACTCCTAAGGTAATACTTGTTACTGGTTACGACAAATATGTTCCATACATTCGACCCAACGAGAACCTTCAATTGTTATTAAAACCTATTAATCCAGAAAATCTGCAGAAAGTCATAGAATCCTTATCCGATAAACAAGGTAGCATAAATCCATTTGTGGAAATTCAGAACTCCATTAGCAGTTTGAAGCAATTTCAAAAATTGGGAGTGGCCACCCTTAATGGTGTAGTTTTTATAAAGTATTCCGATATTGTCTATTTGCAAGCCGAAGGAAATTACACACATATTATTTTGAACGATACAAAAAAAATAACTTCTTCCTATACGTTGAAAAAGTTTCAGGAAAAATTGAATCCACAGCTTTTTTTAAGATGTCACAACTCTAACATCATTAATAGCGAGTATTTAATTGGCATTGATAAAAAAAACATGCAATGTACCCTCAATGCTGGGCAGGAGATTAAAGTATCTGTCTCGAAGACAGGAATGCAATTGCTAGAGCAGTTGTATTAAAGGTACAACGCATCGCAATATTTGGATTTACCTAAATTCTGCTCAAATAAGGAACTAGCAGCACCTGCTGCGAGAGAAAAAAAATAGCGAGGCAGCCTATCTCGCTTTAGCGGAGCGTTTCGCTTTCCATAATCCAAATTTCCATTTACTCAATCAAACCTCCAATCCAATAAACCATACCCACTAACCAATAAATGGTGGGTGCTATTGCTTGTAATTAGGCTTCAGTTGGGTTAATTTTGAAACAAACAGAAGCTAACGAAATGATTGCAATAACTCAAAAAAAAGGACAATCTTTCAATAAAATAATGGATAATACAACCTTTGATGGATGCTTTTTTATTGGCGAATGTCATTATTGGCAACAACAAAAAGTGGAATTTTTCGAAGTCCGTGTTGAGCTGCAACCGGTTAATCTGGAATTATTCCAAATAAAAATAATTAAAACTTCCGGTGAGATGTTGGAAAAATTTGAAGGGATTACCCTTAGACAATACTTTTTCTTTAACCTATCGCTCCTTGAAAACGAAACCTTTGACCTTTATTACCAGAACCGGGTTATTGGAACCGTTTTCAACAAACGCATGAAGTTGCATCTGGAGGTGGAGCATCTGGAACTTTTTTTTGAAGGAGAAATAAATTTAAACGAAAATTATTTACAATGAGATTATTATTTCAGTCCACATTTAATATGCCTTTTTTATATAGAAGTTACTTTTCTCAAAATAGAATATATCTAAACTCCAGCGACGAAAATTAATTTATACTATTCAATATGATAATTAAAGTCAATTACTTTAAATGGCTAATAATGAATTTTCAAAAACCCGTTTGAATGAAGCTTAATAACTTTATAATATGTCATCCAATTTTTATAAAAGCGGTTGTTTTTAGTCTTGATTAAAAGATAAAATAAGCAAAAAACCCACGCTTTCATATTCAAATATTATTAACCGCCTAATAGGGTTTTAATGGCAATTAAATTTATATGTATGAAAAGAAAATTTTCTCAAATCCTTTGTGGATTAGTTTTAACAGGTAGTTCTATATTTGCGCAAATTCCAACTGATGGGCTTGTTGGTTATTGGCCATTTAATGGAAATGCTAATGACGAAAGTGGAAATGGAAATAATGGCACCGAAATAATTGGCGGTGTAAGTTTTATAAATGGAAAATTTGGTCAAGCTGCTAAATTTGATGGTTATAGCAATCCAGGACATATAAAGGTGAATAACAGTTCTTCACTACAATTTTCAACTGAAGCTACTTTTGTTGTTTGGGTTAGGTTAGATGCTAGAGAAGGACTTGATGGTTGGGGTAATTATTCAGCTAATGGAGTCCATGCAATAATTGCCAAAGACCATGATGCAAATCAAAGTTTTACTGAATGCATATATCTTAGTAATCAAAATGAACTTACTACATGGGCAGGTGCAGGTGGTGGAAATGCAGGCTGGGATGACAAAACTCCTTATCCTAATTATTCTATTGGTGAATGGGTACAACTTACATATGTGTTCAATTCTACTTCATCCAGTAAATATATAAATGGCATTTTGGATACAGTTCAAACAGAAATCGTAAATTTTAGTTCGGCAAACACACAAGATTTATTCTTTGGTAAATATAGTGATACTTGGTATCCACTTAACGGTGCAATTGATGAAGTTAGAATATATAACCGTGCTTTAAATGAACAAGAAATCAAAACACTTTACAATGTAGATTCTTATTCCATTAAATCATTATCAAGTATTAATAATGTTGGTCGAATTTTTGAAATTGCTATTTCTACTGATACATTAAGAATTGATTCAAGTATTATCGCTTATCAATTTGACTATTCCTTTGATAATACAAAACTCGAATATCAAAGCGCAACCATTGTTGGTACAATTGCAGCAGGAGGTTCAATAACAGTAAATACCACAGAACCTGATAAACTAAATATCAGCTATATGTCAAGTACAGCTATTTCAGGAGTTGGCGATATTCTTAAACTCAACTTTAAAGCTATTGATAAAGGCACAACTACGCCAATAATTTCTAATTTTCTTTACAATACCGATACGGTTTACTCCGTTTCGAATGGTACGATTTCTATTACCTACAAATATGGTGATGTCGATGTAAATGGCTATGTACAGGCTTATGATGCTGCTTTGGCCTTGCAATATTCAGTTGGTATAGATGCACTTCCATCAACGGATCCACTCCCCTGGGAAGTCTGGCGTATTAACACAGCCAATGTTGATACAATTGGGAGTGTAACAGCCAACGACGCAGCTTTAATTTTACAATACTCAGCAAAATTGATTAGTACTTTTCCTGCTGATAGCAAGCAGAAGAATGCTACAATTAATACAGCCGATGTAACCATTGCACAAGAAGGCACTGATTTGGTATTCCGATCTACAGGTTCATTATTTGGACTTAATGTATTTGTAAAATCAAACTTCGATAATCTGGGCAATCCAGAAATTCTATACGATAATATGATTTCAGCTTTTAATATCGATGCTGATAATTATGCCATTGGTCTTGCTACAGCTTATGCTCCGACCGAGGGAAATGCTTTTATGCGCATCCCTTTAAAGTCTGAAGTACCTATTACTCTTTCATTCGAAATGATTGTCAACACCGAAACTGTCACTAAACTAATTGAAACAACTTTGGCTATTTCAGGTAGTAAATCAAAAGGATTTTCCATTTATCCCAACCCTGTAAACAATCAATTAATGATTACCACTTCATCCTCATTTGAAAACGCTTTGGTAACCATTTTCAACCTAGAAGGGAAACAGGTATTCAAAGAGATATTAAATTTATCAAATATTGATGTAAGTGCTCTTAACCAAGGTGTATATACTTTAAAAATCTCCAATGGCAATGAAACTTTAATCCAGAAATTTATAAAGAAATAATTTGTTAAATTGCTTTGTTCTTAAACTGAAGGCCAAGGTCCTGAAAAATAATAAAAACCAGCAAGGTTTATTTTGCTGGTTTTTTATTGTGTGCCGTGCATATTTATTACCTAGAAGGTGGAAGTCCTTTATGGGGGTCGGTAGTTACCAACCATTAGCCAAAAGCAAGGGTGTCCGTTGCGAAGCGGAATCTGAAGGAAGCCTGAGGCAAAATCCCGAACCGAGGAACACGAACTGTATCAGGCATATTCAACAGGACGAGGTTGCAATACAAACCGAAATCCAATAACTACCCGGATGTTGAAGTGTAAATGCAGCGGTTGCATGGGATGAAAGGGAATAAATTTACCACGGGAGACCTGACGGACGTGCGGAAACGGAGTATGAAACACGGCTAACAATTGTCGTCAGGAGTCAGCAGAGACCAAAGTACCACACCACGGGCTGATGGGGGAAGGGTCGAATCTTAAGAAGTGAGCATCAAATGAAAGTTACTGTACGAATGGATAAAAAGCAGAAAACGGAGCAAGACACCTGCCAACGGAAAGATAGGGCGGAACCCGAAGGATACGGAGGAGGGCAGACATTCCTATGGATGACTGAAAAAGGACACACCAACACAACGGAGCATAAGCCAATGCTTCTTGAGTACATCCTCTCGCCAACGAACCTGAACAAAGCCTACAAACAAGTAAAGCGGAACGATGGGAGTGGAGGGGTTGACAAGATGGACACAAAGTTATTGTTGCCATACTTGCAACCCCACAGGGAAGAATTACTGAAAGCATTGCAGGAAGGGAGCTACAAGCCGCAACCTGTAAGGAGGGTAGAAATATCCAAAGAAAACAGGAAGAAACGGCAGTTAGGCATCCCAACGGTAGTAGACAGGGTGATCCAGCAAGCGGTTACACAGCAATTGACGCCGATTTACGAGCGGCAGTTTTCAGAGTACAGTTATGGTTTCCGACCCAAACGCAGTGCCCATCAGGCGGTTCGGCAATGCCAAAATTACGCCAACGAAGGATACCATTATGTAGTAGATATGGACTTGGAGAAGTTCTTCGACAAAGTCAACCAGAGCAAGTTAATAGAAGTCCTATCGAGGACTATAAAAGACGGCAGGGTTATATCGTTAATACATAAATACCTACGGGCAGGCGTAATGATAAACGGCAATTACGAAGAAACTCCGATGGGAGTGCCACAGGGCGGCAACCTAAGTCCACTGTTAAGCAATGTCATGCTTAATGAACTGGACAAGGAACTGGAAAAACGGGAACACGGGTTTGTAAGGTATGCCGATGATTGTATGATATTTTGTCGGAGCAAGCGGGCAGCCGAAAGGGTGCTTGCAAGCATCACAAAGTTCATAGAAGAAGGGCTGTTCCTGAAAGTGAACCGGGAGAAGACAGTTGTATCGCACATCAAAGGCGTAAAGTTTTTGGGCTATGGGTTTTACTTTAACAAGAACGGGTGTCGTATCCGCACGCACAGCAAGAGCTTAGCGAAGATGAAAGCCAAAATCAAGGAACTGACATCGCGGAGCAACGGCTGGGGAAATGAACGGAGGAAAGAGGCTTTACGCCAATATATTACAGGCTGGCTGAATTACTTTCGTTTGGCGGATATGAAAAGCCTGCTGGAGCGGACAGATGAATGGTTTAGGCGACGGTTAAGGTCGCTGATATGGAAACAATGGAAACGCATCAAGACCAAATTCCGAAACCTAATTAAACTTGGTCTGCCTAAACAGAAATCATGGGAATTTGCAAACACTCGAAAAGGTTACTGGCGCACAGCTAATAGCCCCATTCTGAAAAGAAGCATTACCAATGAACGACTAACTCAGGCAGGATACATCTTTTTCTGTGACTACTACGGCAAAGTTCGTTGTGTAAATTAGGAAACCGCCGTATACCGAACGGTACGTACGGTGGTGTGAGAGGTCGGAAAATAAAATAGGAGGAAAACTATTTTATTTTCCTCCTACTCGATTTGAATTCAAAATTAGCCAGAACTATTTAAATTTAAAAGAAATATATTTGTCGTTAGAGTTTTTGTTTAGTCTATAAAGGTATTAACAATACAATATTGGTAAACAACGATAAAAAAGGGGCTATTAACTGACAAAGGGTTTGATATTCAAACTTCCGATACTTCTTTACCAGGTTATTATAAGAATTCCTTTGACAATAATAAAATTTGATTTGAAAGAGGAACTTTTAGTTAAATTAATAGAGTATTGGCTAATATTTACCATTCTAGATCATCATAAAACCCAAAATAGTACTTCGCATTCATAGGATTCATAGGAATTACTAATTGCCCATTGCCAATTACTAATTGTTTAAATCCTACGTTTCCTATAATTCCCTTTTACTATTAGCCTATTTTTATATTATAGAATATTGCTTATAATTATTTGTTAAATTGTTTGTAGTTTTATAAAAAGTAAATTTCATTTTTACAATCAATACAATTTGTTACTATTAGCAATAGAATAATTCATATTATTAATAATAATAGTACAATTGTATTTAATCGATAAACCAATGAAAAATAACAATCCTTACATTGATGAGTTTCTTAAAATTTATTCCCAAAGTTTAATTAGTACAGGCTTAACCAGAGGATTGGATGAAAAAACTTATATTCCTACCAAACTTGATAAGGCATTAAAGTTAGATGTACTTGAAGGTAAAAAGAAACTTGTTGTTTTAACTGGGAATGCAGGTGATGGTAAAACTGCATTTATTCAATTAATTGAAAATGAAGCTAAATTGAAAGGAGCATCATTTAAATCAATTACTGACAATGGCGGTGTTTTTACATTAGATGGTTATGAATTTGAAACTTTATATGATGGAAGTCAAGATTTTAATGGAAAGAAAAATGATGAGCTGTTAAAACTCTTCTTTAAACCATTTGAAGGAGCTACTGAACCAAAAGAAAATATTGTTAAAATTATTGCTATCAACGAAGGCAAACTTAGAGATTTTATTTTAGGTAAAAGGGAATATAGTTGGTTAGGAAAACTTGTACACCATTATCTTGAATTTGAAAACTACCATTTGCCGGAGATAATTGCTTTTATAAATCTTAATAATAGAGCAATTGTGGATGTTTATGATTCCACTTCAATATTGGATAATTTATTAGAAATTATTTTGGATAAAAACAATCAACAAAAATTCTGGGAACCTTGTGTATCTGATAACTGTGAATATGCTGACAAATGTTATATTAAAAGCAATATTAATTCAATGAATGATGATGTTTCTGGTAAAATGATAAAGAATCGAATAAAAGAGATAATTCTCGCCATTTACTTAAAAAAGGAAAAGCATATTACTATGCGTGATATCCGTTCCCTAATCTCGTTCATTCTTTTTAATAAATATACTTGCAGTCAGATTCAGTTAGATATTGATAATGGAAAGAATTTGTTGGATAGGTTTTATTATAATTCCGCATTTAATAAAATAGAGCAAGATAGAATTGTATCAATTTTAAAAACTATTGATGTAGCCGATATGCCACTTCCTAAAATTGAAAATTTTCTTTATTGCAGTAGTCCAAATTCTGAATCAATTACTCGTTTATTTAATCAAAATCAAGTTTCTTCAAAACCGGACTTATGTTATCTTGAAGAGTTCTTTCTTAATAAACCGGAAGGTACGAGTGATAATGATTTGATAAGAAATTCAAATACAGAAGCATATTTAACTTCAATTAAACGTAAAGTATTTTTTGAAGGGAATGATGAATTATTAATAGAACAATTTGATATTACTCATTATTCTTTTCTACCTTATAAGTATTATAAAGAATTTGTGGATTATTTGAAAACTGGAAGTGATTCAGCTAATGTATTAAGAAACAATATTGTTTTGGCAATTAGTAAGTCCGAGAAGATTTATAATGAGGTAATTGGTAGCGAAAATGTATGTATTAGTAGCAGTAGTTCTAAAAAATCTCAAACAAAAGCTTTCTATGGTTTTAAAGCAGCCGATTTTGAAATAACCTTGCCTCAAGTTGGAAACCAAACAAATTACATTGAGTTTTTTCCTGACCATATTATTTTCAGGCATGTTGACAAAAAAGCGGTACTTGAAATTAATATTGACTTATTTGAAATATTAATGCGTATAAAGGAGGGATATGTTCCAACATCAATTGAAATTCAAACCTTTTTCCTCAACCTTGAAATGTTTAAACGCAGAATTTTAGCTAAACGCTCAATGAAAGTATTTCTTACCGAGGATGATTCAAATTTATATTCCTTTGAGAAATCAGTAAACGGAAAACTTGTTTTGAATAAAATTTAAAAAAACAGAATATGGCATTAGATAGAAAACAAAAGGCTTTTAGGTATTTTACTGCAATGCCTTTTGATGCGAATAACTTAAACTTTGAACAGGCTGTTGTAAGACTATTAGTTCTACTTCATACAAAAGGTAAAATTATTGCAAAAACTAATAAAGATACTTTGTATCCAGAAAGTTTGGTTGACATAATTAAGGAAAATACACAACATTTTGAAGGGATTAGTGACCCAGTTAGAGAACGGTTAATGAAAAACTGGATTATATCTGATTTTGCAACAACGGTGATAGAAGGAAAAGGCCGGGTTGGTAAACCAAGAATTTCTAATTTAAAGCCATTGCATTTAAGTACAATCAAATTACTTGACCCTAGAATTAGAAGTCAGGACAGGGATGTGAGTATTTTTCTTTATAATGTATTTAAAGGAACTGCAGTTGCTAGCGATGGTGATTTCTTGATGGCATATTTGTTGGAAGGCACAAAAAGATTGGGTGAATTTAATCTTGTGGTCGATGATGCTAAATTTGATGGTTTAGATATTGAAACTCAATTCTTATTGAGATTATTAGATGGTTTTAGTGTTGATAGACCCGCTTTAAATACGAACCTAGTACCAGAATATAAATTTATTTGCGAAGCGCATCAAAAACAGTTTTTATTTGATACCCTTAAATTATTGGTTTATAAAGATTCTGTTCCTCGAAGAGAATTGTTTAGCTATCTCACAATTCTTTTTAATTTTCATACAGCCTTATTTGCTTTAAAATCTTTTGCTCAAATAAATTCATTAGTAAATAGCCAAAAGTTAAGATGCAATCACTGTAAAATCATTCAAAATGAACATGATTTTTCGAAACTTTGCAAGTGCGATTTTCAACCAGGAATCTTTGTAGACTTAACACTTGGCCAAGATAAACTTTGTGATTCGTTAGCAAAAAAATTCACTGATGAGCATTATAATGAAATGTATCATTATTTTAAGTCGCATTACAAACTTGCAAAATTAAATGAGTTTGCTAAAACTCAAGGGAATTCATCGCCCACGTTAGAGCAGCTTGGAGGCTATCTTTCAAATCCAAGTCTCGATGGTTTTTTTGGATACAAGTTGGCTGATATTATCAACGATGAGGATTTAAAGAACGACCCAGATGTGTTAGCCATCTTAAAAATGGATATTCCATCACTTGATAAATTTGTCGAAATTCTTTGTAACGATAAATCAAACTGGAAAAACCTAGTGGCACGTCATAAAAAAATAATGGCAGGCCTTTGCAATATGAACCGCGAAGATGGTTTTTTACAAGGGGGTAGAGGAAAACAAAGAAAATACGTTTTAGGTAATCTTTTATTGGAAGTGCTTGTTCAATTGGCAGTTGTGAGTGCAGACCCAAAGGGATTTAAAACACAACAAATTACAATTATCTCATTTGTGGAATGGTTAAAAGACCGGTACGGAATTTACATTAATGAATTGCCCGGTGGTTCTGATAGCCCCGAAACAGCAAAAGCATTAAATAATAATTACCTGGCTTTAAAAGACCGCTTGCGTCAATTAGGCTTCTACACCGACCTTTCTGATGCCTCCAATTCTCAAGTAATAAAACCAAGGTTTAAAGTTGAACCTGAATTAGCTAAATAAATTACAATAATAAGATGACTGATAAAAATAATACAGCAGAAGAGCCAAGTTTTGACTACACCAACCAAGTTGAAATTCCAGATGGTAAAATTGTAGATTATATTACGGGCAGTTGGGTAAAAGAAACTCAACAGGAACAAGTTAGGCAAAATTTTGAACGAACTTTAGTTGAAGAATACAATTATTCCATTACTGATATTCAGGTTAACTTAAAAATTAAAATTTGGGATGGGGATAAGCAAAAAGCAAAAACATCACAGCTTGCTTTAATGCTTGCTGGAACAGAAAATCCGTATGTTTTGATTCTTACCGCTAGTCCAAGTGCAAATCCAACGGATAAGAATGCTGGGGCAACTGAATTAGAACAGTGGTTAGTTGATGTCCCAACAGCTGAATTCGGCTGTTGGACAAATGGAATTGAAACACTATTCTTTCAAAAAAGGAAATCAAAATTTGAAACTGATATTTTTCCGGTAAATGATTTTCCTCGAAAGGGTGAGGATGCAACCTCAATTTATACAACTGATAGAAGAAGGCTTAGGGTAGCTACCGGAAATAACCTGCTTTATGCATTTAAAAGATGCCACGACTACATTCATGCCAACCAAGGTGGTAGTAAAGAACAAATATTTTGGGAGTTTTTAAAATTATTATTTGCAAAAATTGAGGATGAAACCTATGGTGGCCGTCCTCGTTTTGCAATTAGAAGCTTGGAAGAAAGAAATGATGCTGATGGTAGGAAAGAAGTTAAAGACCGAGTTGAGGGTTTATTTAAGGAAGTTAAAAAACGAAAAGAATTTGTTGGTTTGTTCGAAGCACAAGCAGAAGGTATCGTTTTTAATGCTGAAACAGTTTCATACATAGTTTCTCAATTGGAAAAATACGATTTTATCCATTCCTCTGTCGATGTTAAAGGAGTAGCGTATGAAACCATAGTGGGTCCCACATTAGAAGGAACAAAAGGTGAATTTTTTACACCTCACAATGTGGTGAAAATGACTGTAAAAATGCTTGACCCAAAGCCCGGTGACCGCATTTATGACCCGGCATGCGGAACGGGCGGTTTTATCGTAATTGCTTTTAATTATATAAGCGAAAAGTTAAGACAAAAGCACAAACAAAATTGGAAGAATCCAAAAAATCCAACCGAAGTTGAGGAAAAAGTATTATTTGACGAAATCCACGAAGCTGGTTATAATATTTTTGGTACCGATTTTAACGCTAATTTAGTGAAAGCAGCCCAGATGAACATGATAATGAACAACGATGGTCGTGGTGGTTTGTTCTCAGTTAATTCATTAAAAGACCCCAATCAATGGCCAAAAGAAGTGCAACAGAAAATTCAGTTAGGCACTATGGATTTTGTAATGGCAAATCCACTCTTTGGTTCTAAAATTAAAATAGATAGCAGTGAAATTCTAGAACAATATGATTTAGCCCATGGCTGGAGCAAAACTGAAGATGGTAAATGGCAAATGGAATCCAATTTGCGCAATGCCATGGAACCCGAAGTTTTATTTGTAGAACGCTGTATTCGTTTATTAAAACCGGGTACTGGTAAATGTGGCATTGTGCTACCCGACAGTATTCTTAGCAATCCTGGTTATGCGTCCGTGCGCTATTGGATAGTGCAAAATTGTCAAATATTAGCAAGTGTTGATTTACCTGTTGAAACCTTTTTACCACGCACCGGAACTCAAACCAGCGTATTAATCCTCCGCAGAAAAAGCGACCAAGAGAAACTCATGGAAAGTATGAGTGGACAGATGGCACAGTACGATATTTTTATGGCAAATGTGAAAAAGGTTGGCAAAGATAGAAGAGGAAATTTTATTTATAAAAAAGACGAAAAAGGCCGTGAAATAGTTGACAGAGCACTTTATAAACCTTTTGCCGAATCTACCATTTTAGACTTTTTACCAGTTGTGGAAACAACCGGTCGGATTTTGGATGACGAATTACCTAAAGTAGCCGAATTATATTTGAATCAAAAAAGCAATAAGTTATGATAAACAAAGTTTTGGAATTGTTTGAAAACAATCAAATTTGCTTTTATATAAAATCATCAAAAGTCATAAAAAATGATTTAAGATTTGACCCAACACATTATATTGATGATTCTACCATAACACTTAATACGGAAATTCGTTTTAAAAAATTAAAAAATTTCATATTCTCAATAAATGAACCTAACTTATTTACTAGATATTATTGTGCGAAGGAATACGGGTTACCTTACATCTCGTCTTCAGAAATGTCAGAAATTGAACCTCCTGTTAATTCCAGATTTATATCAAAGGAATTGACTAATAATATATCTCAATACGTTTTAAAACGGGGCCAAATATTAGTGAGTGCGGCAGGTACAGTTGGAAGTATTGTAATTGCTACTAAAGAACTAGATGGCGTTGCTGGTACTAGTGATATTTTAAGAATTAATGTAGATATGCAAAACAATTTGGGTTTTATCTATACTTATCTTACAAGCTCTTATGGGGCTAATGAATTATCAAATCTTGCTTATGGGGCGATAATAAAAAGAGTACGTGGTAAGCAACTTGAAGAATTAAAAACACCGCAAATTGATGATAATTCAATTTTAAAAATGAACGAATTGATTTTGTCTGCTTTGAACAAACGTGATATTGCAAATGAGTTAATTCAAAAATCTCGTCATCTTGTTCTTCAATACAATAAACTTTCCCCACTCAAAGAAGCCATATTAGAAAACATTGACACAGCCAATGAAGCTGATATTCGTTTAGTGAATATTACTGAATTCACCTCTGATTATAGAATAGATGCTCATTTTTATAACCCTTTGGCATTTAGTGCGGTAAAAAATATTATTACAAATTCAGCTGATTATAGAACTTTAAAAAATGGTATTGCAAAAAGAGATTTTTATCTAAACAGATTTACCAGAACTTTTGTTGGTAAAGGATTTGGCATACCATATCTAGCAGGCAAGGATATAATTAAAATTAGGCCTAATGATGTTTCATATCTTTCTAAATCTGAAACAAGTGGTTTGGATGCTTATAAAATGAAAAAAGGTTGGATATTAATGACCTGTTCAGGCACTTTAGGAAGAACTTGTTATATATGGAATAATTATGAAGACTGGGTTGGAACACATGATTTAATAAGAATTGAAACAGAAGATTCTTTTGACTCTGGTTATCTTTCTGCGTTTCTTACCACAGAATATGGTTATTATCAGGCCTTAAAATTTAAGCATGGTTCAGTAATTGACCATTTGACACCAGAGCAGGTTGAACAAATAATTGTACCAATTCCAAAGAAGAGCGAAATTAAAGAAATTGGGGATTTAGTCCGTAAAGCATTTGATTTAAGGGCAGAAGCAATAAAACTTGAAGATGAAGCACAGGAAATTTTAACCAATGCATTAACAGGAAAATAAAGAATTTTACCATGATAACCATTACGCAAGAAATATTTTTTGAAGAAATTGCACAAGCGGTTTTTAACGATTTAAAGAATAAGTTAGTTGGCAAACAGCGCAATCATTGTATGAGGGTAGATTATTTGCCCACTCCGGTTATGAATTTTGCCTGCAATAAACTCAATTCCGATAATGAGCTTAAAGCAAGAGATGTTGAAGCTTTTGTGCTTACTTCAAAAGCAGCAAACCCCTTTGAAATTGAAAGCGGTCGGCTTATCGAATTACGTAATAGGTTAAATTTTGGTGTTTTAGTTGTATTTATTCCACAAGGTTTTCGTGGTGCAGCCGAAGATAGCTATGATATTCATACTTTCGAGGCTTACGATTTGGCAGGTGTTTTTAACGAGCATAAAAAAACATTAATCAATTCTTTCGCTGAAGTTGAACAGAAAATTATTAAAGCGGTACTTGATTCCTCAGCTGCACGAAAACAACGCATTGAAAATCAACTAAAGTATTTACTTGCTTTAAAGAAAGATGAATGCACCTGGGAAACTGCTGGTGGTTATCTACATTATCTCAACCTTATTCCCGATTTGAATCTTAAAACAGAAGATGCTCAAATGAGAATTTTACGAAACAGTGAATGTGTTGAAAACCTGAGTGATTCTGATAAAACCATTTTCCTTGCTATTGATGTACTGGTAAATAAAGGCCTCGACCCTAAGCATAACGACATTAAAACACATTTACTTGAATATTTTCGCAGCCGCAATCAGGTAAAGGTTGCCGATTGGACAGAATCTATTTTAAAGGAAAATGAATGGTTAAAAAAAATAAGCTTCGATAAATGGAGATTCAAAGACCTTGCTGGAGAGCAAATTGAGGTATATCTTGCTTCATTTCGTGACAGAGGTGGAAATCCATTATTAACCACTGAGTTAATCTTAGATGGAGACAATTTAGTGGCGACTACCAATACAAAAATGAAAGTGAAATGGGAAACCAATCCAAAGAAAACTCCTAAAGTATCACAATTTATAATCATTCTTGAAAGAGATGAGGAATCAGATGGTAGTAATGAACTTCATCGTAAAACTGCTAAAGGAACTACAGAACAGGTTAACTTCCCATTTAAAGATGTGGAACTTGAACAAGGTGAAGAATGGCTAGTGCATATCCGTATAGTTGCGTTGGATGAAAACAAGGCTAAAATTGCAGAAGACATAAGTGAACCCTTTTATTTAAGGGGAGAAGAAACCGATACAATTGGCGGGGAAACTAAACGATATAATAAAATCAGAAATGTTGCGGAAGCAACTTTTAAAGCAACATTTCGGTTCAGGCGTGAAATTGAAATTGAAAGCCAAGGCTGGGAAACAGGTAGAAAACTATTATACCGCATTAAAACAAATCCTCGCGAAACATATCAGATTGCTTTAAACGATTTGCTTTACGACATTGAACAAAAAACTTTACAAGACCCTTTTAATTGCGGGGTTTGGGATGTAGTTATCATAAATCGAGGTTATTTGGAGCAAAGCGATTTTAAAACTGGTAACATTAAACTTTCAGTTTTTAAATCCGAATTCAATGCTTTCTTGGAATCAAGAAGGGAACTGTTTCATGCCATTACATCAGTTGATGCCGCAGCAGTGATTGAAATCCTTGATTTACGTCATTATCAACAATTGATTATTAATTATGCTGATACGTTTAAAACACTGACAAATAAAATTAGCGATGCTATAAATTCTGCCCCAGATGCTGAAGTAAATAATTTGTTGTTAAATACGCATTTATTAAACCGTTTAGACACAATATTGATAAAACTCGGTTCAGCAGAAGAAGCAGAGGAATTATTACTATTGGCACCTACTCATCCTTTTAAAATGCTATGGCTTCTTCAATATCAACTGATGTTATTTGATTGGAGTGGCAAGATGATTGATATGACAGAGGCAGAGGTTCGCAAGGCAATAGATATTGAAGGTATTGAGAAGATACTTCCGCTAAATATTCCAAATGCTGTATCATTTAACAAGGATAGTTTTTTCGTTAACACGGATGTACTAGATTTATTTTGGAGTATTTTTCCAAAAAGCACAACAAAGGATATTCGAAAAGTGGTTGCATTAATATCAAAAGCTTTAGGTTATAAAGACGATTTAGGAAATATTTCATCTGTTTCTCCATCTAATATCGCTGACCGTTTATGGCGATATTTAAGGCACCATCCTTACATTAAAACATTAAAATTGAATGTGCTTAATCCAGGTGATGGTTTACTTTTCTTAAATACAATAAGGGAAATTCAAAAGATGGAGGATTTTAAAAATCTTCGCTACGACATTACTTTTTATGGTTCGCTGGGCTATGAATTAATGGGTAATGCTTTTGATAATCTAATGAATGATAGCAGTTCAACAGAAACTCGTCTTGAAATTGACGAAGAATTGTTAGAACCAAGTCATAATCCATTGTTCCCTAAATTATTCTTTTCAAAAGTAAAGGTTAATCCGGAAAAGTGGATAGATGTAAAATTTAGGGAAGCAAATGTAACAATTATCATCGACCAATTTGTTACTGAAACGGTATCAAGACCTGTAGGTAATGTTCCTGGCAGCTTTTTCTTACATGGTTTATTAGCAGAGTATCGTTCAGAATTTAATATTATGAATAATGCAGTAACATGGTCAAGGAAAGTAGTTCCTTCTGATACTTCTGAAATATTGCCAGAAACAAATATTTCAAAATTGATGTTTCAAATTGGCAAAAGCTTTCTAGGGCTTAGTTGTTCATATTTTGACTGGAGCAAATCAAATTCAAATTTACCTACTATTCAACTTGAACTTAGTCAGCAAGACAAACATATTCTCTCTCAAATTCATGAATGTTCTGATTGGGTATTTACAATAGATAGAAATTTTGGTATTGAGTATTTTGATAATCCTTCTGATGCCAACCCAAATCTAAAAAGCTATTTAATTGATTATACACCTGAATTTATGGATGGTGTTGGCCATAGATTAATTGTTTCAACAGGCTGGCTCAATGAAATTGAAAAACTGATTGAAGATGGATTGAAAAAAATAAATATTCCAACTTCATCATTTAGAGCAGTTAAAATACTGGATATTATTAAATCCGTTTCTGGTAAACTTGCTCTTAAACTAATTAATAATCCAAACAATGTTCGCGAAATTATTGGCTTAGCTATAACACGTCTTGCATTAGAAAAGGAAGGTTTATTAGATAATGCAGTGCTCATTCCGGTTGATACACATATAGATATTTTTTCACAGAATAAAAGAAGAAATATTGAAGAAGAGGTTACAGTAAAAAGGAGTGATTTAATTTTGGTTTCTGCTAAAAATGGTAAGCTAAATCTTAATTTAATTGAGGTAAAATTCCGTTCAGGTGAAGGTTCAATTACAGAAAGCCTGTATTTAAAGGAAGAAATTGTCAAGAAAAATGAAAATTCTGAAACTGCATTTAGAACAAAATTTATTTCAGATGAAGAAAATCCAAAAATTGATATTCAAATTGCCAATAAATCATTATCCACATTAATTGGCTTTTATTATGAAAGAGCAATCAGAAATGGTTTTTGCTCCGGTACCTCTGAGCTCAAAGAACTAATTGAATCCATAAATATTGGTGATTTTGAGATAGTTTTTGAAAAATCCGGGTACATAATTCATTGGGCAGGCATAACTAAACCGTCTGAAAACTACAAAACGAACAAGATTTTTGAGCTGGGTAATAAAGAAATTTCTGAGTTGTTAGAGATTAGACCGACTGAAATTGAGGATGAAATAAGTATGGACTTTGAAACTGGCAATCCTGATGCAGAAATAATCAAGTCTGAAAAAACTGATACTATAATTACGCCCATTGACAAGCCAAAATTTGATGTGGAAAAGCATAAAGTAATAGATTTGAAAGAAGAAAAAGTTACTTCAATCGTTTCCGAAAAACCAAATTTGATACTGGGTAAGAACGTAGATAATGGTAAAGAGGTTTCATTTAATCCAGTCTCTATGTTCCCAAAAAAACTTGCCAATCAACATTTATTAATAGTTGGAAAATCTGGAGCAGGTAAATCTCAAACAACAAGCAGTTTTCTATTTGAATTAAACAAACAAGAGATACCATTCTTAATTCTTGATTTTCAGGGTGAATATATTTCTAATATATTAACGAATTCAAATGGCGAGAGCTTTATGGATGTAACCAGCTCAAATGAATATGACCCATCACTTGGCATGGATATTAATCCACTAGAATTATCAATAAATAGTAGCTCTGGTGAAAAGCAAAGCTTCATGAATAATGTATATCAGGTTTCCGGTATTTTAAAGCAAATATTTAGTCTTGGTGACATTCAGCATCCAGTTTTAAAAGATGCAATAAAAAGGGCATATCAGGAAAAGGGTTTTACTGTACCAGATAGAAGTACATGGAATAACGAACCACCACAATTCCAAGATGTTTGGTCTATTCTTGAGTTCATGGAGCAGAGTGAGGGTACAAATGTTCGCAATTTAAAGTATCGCATTGAACCTTTATTTGAAAATAATATCTTCATTACAGGAAATGGCAGCTTTTCAATTTCTGAAATACTGAATCAAAATTCTATTGTAAATCTATCAACTTTACCGACACCAGAATTAATGAAATCGGTAGCTCGTTTTGTGTTGCAATCTGTATATAATAAAATGCTTTCAGAAGGACCAAGCAAAGAAATTAAACTTTATGTAGTTATTGACGAAGCTCATAAATTGTCATATGACCAAACACTGACAGATTTAATACGTGAAGCTAGAAAATATGGGGTTGGATTTGTTTTAGCCTCTCAAAGCGTTCGTGACTTTGCAACAGTTGTTTTCGAAAATATGGGAACAAAAATTGCATTACAGCTTGAAGGTGAAGATGCAAAATTTATGGCGGATAACTTTGGAGTTACCGATAAAGCTTTAAAAGAAAGTGTAATGCGTATGCTTCCGAACCAACAGCCGATGAGAGCATTAATAAGAAATAATCATTTTGAACCTTTCATTCAAATGGATATAGTGCCTTTTTATGAGAAATAAATTGCAGAGATTAGGGTTATTTATTTGTCTTTGTTTTGCCTGTATTATCTTTTTATAAATGAGTAATCAACGGGATAACTATCATATATTTAATTGTTTGCAAATTTACTAATCAATAATGTTAATAAGTGTATTTGACAAGCCTATCCTTCAAGTATTAAATTTGCCTTAACATTTTAAGTATTAACAATTTGAATTATAAATAGTGTCATAATAGGCTGGCTATAATTCATTAATACCACCTACTTATGGCAAATTTAACATTTAACCTGGTAACGTTTGAACATCCCAACCCTGAACTAACGTTTTATTTTACCGATAAAGAATCGGAACTGCTACACCGCTTTTCAAAATTTGTAGTACCTGTTGAGGTAATTGAACACTTTGGAGAGCAAGACCATTATTATTCCTCTTTAACACAACCCATCGAAAATGGGTTGGCTATAACAAAAAATTGCAAACCGGTAATGGAGCAAAAAATAGTAGAGGGTGTTGAAAAAACGGTTAATATTCAAAACTCATTTTTTAAGGGTAGCCTATTGAAACGATATTACAATTATCAAATCCAAAACTTTTTTGCAGGTAAAAATCTCATGGTAAAGCCTAATTTCATTGATGATGTTGAGGTTTGGTTACCCTTAAAATCGAACAATACAGAATACAATTTTCACGATAAATATACCTTGCGCATTCAATTCGCAACCATTACCAATCAACCGGAACTACTAATTACGTATGCAGGAAAATCGAAAGTATTTAAAGTTACCATTGCGGATTTAATGGCTAATATTTCTCCCATTTGTTATAATTGGGTTACATACAAAAATCAACTCATCAAATTTGAAGATTTATCCACCGAAGCTAAACGTAACTTTGATGAAATATTCCCGGTATGGAATTTTGATTTACGAAGTGCTTTAAAACAAGCCACTGAATCTCCAGAGCGCAGCAACCGGTACATTCGTTTTAAATCAAAAATCGATAATTTTGTCAATCACTTAATAAAATCCAATGAATTCCAATCCATTATAAAGTTTACAATGCCCAAATGGGTTGAGGTTAGCAATATTAAAATTGGTAACGTCTCCTCCAATAGCAATCAATTACTTTTCGGGAATGAGCAACACCATATTGTGCCAATAAATGGAATGAAAACCTATGGTCCCTTTGACACGCCCCCTTATGCAACAACCCATTTCTTTTTTATTTATCATCAAGATGATGAAGTAAAAGCTTTAAAATTGGATAGCTATTTTAAAGGTAAGGAGTATGGGTTTAGTGGTTTGTATAAATTTGCACACTTATATTATTATACTGAACATGGTTTTAGTATAACTTTTGCCAATAAATTGAATCCAGTTCCTGAAATTGAAACTCAAATGCGCGAACGTAATTTCAAAAGCGAAGTGCGTTATATAGCTGTTTATATTAGTGCTATTTCAAAAGATAAATCCGATATGCAACAAAATGAGATTTATTATAAGGTTAAAGAATTGCTATTAAAAAGAGGAATAACATCTCAAGTAATTGATGCATCTAAGGTGCTTAATAATCCAAAATATTATTTTAGTTTACCCAATATAGCTATTGCTATGTTGGCAAAACTGGATGGCGAGCCTTGGCGTTTAGACCGTACATTAAAAAGCGAATTAATTGTTGGGGTAGGGGCATTTCGTCATGTAAATACTGACGTCCAATATATTGGTGGGGCATTTAGTTTTCAAAACAATGGCAAATTCAACCGTTTTGAATGCTTCCGTAAAGACCAAACCGATGAATTAGCCGGTTCCATAATCAGGGCATTAAGGGAATATGTAAGCAGTAATTCAGAAATCAAAAGGCTCATAATCCATTTCTATAAAAACATGAGCAAAAAAGAATTAGCTCCCATTGAGCAAGGGTTAAAAAATCTAGGGTTAAATATTCCTGTATTTATAGTAACCATCAATAAAACAGAATCCAACGATATAGTTGCTTTCGATAATAATTGGAAAGGCTTAATGCCCGAAAGTGGAACCTATATAAACATTGGGTACAATAAATTCTTGCTTTTCAACAACACCCGTTATAGCAAAGAAGCAATCAGTGATTTTGATGGCTATCCATTTCCAATTAAAATTACCATAACATGTTCAAATTCGGAATTAGCCAAAGACATGCGTACCGTAAAAGAACTATTGGACCAGGTTTACCAATTCAGCCGCATGTATTGGAAATCAGTAAGGCAACAAAACCTACCCGTAACAATCAAATACCCCGCAATGGTAGCAGAAATGTTCCCCCACTTCGAGGGCAACGAAATCCCCGATTTTGGGAAAGATAATTTGTGGTTTTTGTAAAATTTATTTATGTTTACAAAGCACCTGTTTATGGTTTATGCATTACGTTTTCGCAATGTTATCTCTATGACTTGAATATATATACTTTTACACATTTGAAGTATATTTTATTATTAATTTAATCTGTATTTTTTATTTTTTAATATAAAAATTAACCTATAGCTTAATTTTTATATAGCAAAATGTTATAGTTATCGTTTAATCATATATATTTGTGATCAGAAAATGTGAACATATGCTTTCTACAAAAGATGGAAAAAAAGCCATTTATATAGATGTGGAAAACAAAAATGAAATACTAGATTACATTAGACAAGATAAACGTCACTTAAAGAAGTTTAAGTTTATAACTGATATTATTCTCAGTGGTCTTAAAAACACTAAGGTATATGACAAAGAAGATATAAACGAAAAATGTAAGGATGTTACTGCAATGAAATTTTTTAAGGGTCAGGAAAATGATAGGATTTATTGCAAAGAAATCAAAACTGAAACAGGCACTCTAATTATTGTTACATCAATATTGCACGAACGTAAAAAGGACTTTTCTGCTAAAGAAATTGCCATTATTAATAAAGTAGGAGGCTACGACTATGAGATTTAAGGAAAAATATAATATTTCAGAGGAGTTTGATGATATTTTCACCTTTTCAAATGAAGAAGAGGAGCTTGAACATGATGCTCAAATGTTAACATTTAAGTTTTTAGAAGAATTAGAAAAGTACCATTCAGGTGTAAAACTAAAGAAAAAGGAGTTGGCAGCCGTATTGGATAAGTCTCCTAGTTTCATTTCACAATTGTATGCTGGTGATAAACTTATGAATTTTCCTTTACTGGCAAAAATTCAAAAAGCCTTTGACATTACTTTTGATGTAAAAGTAAAAGCAAATTCTATTAACTATGCTTCGAATGGCGTAAATAACACTCTACAAAATTTTTCGAATCAACCGGCTGGTTTTTGGGTGTGGATGAATAAAAAAGCTGATTACTCAAATCCTGAATTGTGTTGTGATTCTTTTTCTGACCAAATTACTGAAGAAACTGCTGCATAAAATGGAAGCACATAAGTCACCACTTATTTTAAATAATTTTTTATTACTTAATCTTGAATATCATTTCATTCAACCTCAGGCTGAAATGGATATAAATATTCCGGAAACAACAAATCAGTACTTTATTGATATTGATTTTGCTTTTCAGGGTATGGCTGATGAATTAGTGCAACTATTTACTAAAATCGGTATCAATAATAATGATAATGTTTTGCCAGGCTATCAACTTTTTATAGAAGGTGTGTGTGCTTTTTCATTTGATTCAAAAGAAGAATTAACAGAAATTGACATATCTAATTTGCTTCATCTATCCGGATTAAACATTTGTATCAATAGCCTTAGAAATATAATTGCTACAATAACAGCAAATGGTCCATTTGGTAAATACACGTTACCATCAATAAATGTAAATCAATTATTAGCTGATAAACAAGTCCAAATGGCTGCCAAGGCATAATTCAATTTCTATTTTAATTTCATTTAACTTGGGCTGTCAGTTAAAAATGTTGGACAACCCACAAGGTTAATCGGTGTTCGTCATCAGTCGTCAGCATAAAGTCACGCCAAACCATTGCAGCCAAATTTTATAATCATATTTTTTCTATAAGGCATAAAATATAGCTACAATGCCCGCAGTAGCGGGGTCGTTTGTCATGCCTTTTGCGTTCCTTCCTCTTCCTCACGGCAATTCCCGGGTCTTTTTTATATTGCCAGTCGTTCCTTTGTGTCAAAATAAAAAATCCCCTCCATTGCCCATTTTAGGCGAGCCTGCTGGTCGCTTCGGGCTTGCGGGGCTGTCATACTTTTTGCGTTTTAGCCATACTGTCTTTTTCAACGTCACCTTTCAGGATGCCGTCCAAAAATCCAACCACACGCAACAGTAACGCCATTCGCTACATTCCATTAATCTCCGCACTATTTCATTTCGTAAAAGGGTACATTTTTTTTAGGTCAGGTTCCTATAATTCCTACATTTCCGTTTCCTCAATCAATTATTCTTTGTAGCACATTTGCAAGTAAAAAAGTACCCCAATTTACTTCATTCAATCCGGCGCACCCATTCCATTTCGCTCAGTTGTTACCGTTGCTTCTTCCACCGCGCAAGCAAAAATACCGCCAGCCCCTTGTTGCAAGCAATAGCCACAGTCGCCCTCATTAATTCGGGCTTTACCTGTGCCACCCTTGCTCCACTCGCAGTCGGCTCGCTCGCACAGTGTCCGCAAACCGTTCGTACCTCACTTATTGCATCCACTTTTCCCACCGTTAGCTCAAGGCTGTTTAACCCCACCCACAGAACCAGTATATTATATATGCAGTGGAATATGATAAAGTATCATCGAATTGATTTTTTAAAGTTTTGTAGTTTTAAAAAAAAATAATTAAAAAATGCAGCAAAGTTAGGTGGCACCCCACTAGCCAACCCAAAGCAGCTTTCAAGGTCAAGCCCTTTGGGTTTTAGCATATTTTTTTACAGTAATAATTTTAGAAGTGTAAAATAATATGCTAAAAACCTTGACAGCTTCCCAATGCCACCAAATTATGACAGCTTTCTTTTTTTTCTTTTTTTTCTTTTGAAAAATATAAATGTGCGATGCACCATGAGTATAAATTTTAAAACTCTTATCATGGAATAAATGCAGTGCAGTTTGACCATTATTCCTGCCAAAATATTTTTCTTAAAGTGAATAGGAATGCAACCTAATGCAATAGCACCCTAAAACCAACCTTTGCATAATACTTGAAGTATCTTGATTCATAAGGACAAAGCCGTGTTAAATCCGTGCCAAGTCCAAGATAAAAAGTTTGTTTAATTTAAATCGAGAAAAAATGGGTAAAATTAATCAAGGAATTTTAGGCGGTTTCGCCGGCAAAGTAGGAAATGTTGTCGGTGGCAGCTGGAAAGGAATTAATTACATGCGGGTAAAACCGGCAAGTGTTTCCAATCCAAAAACGGATGGTCAAGTTGGCCAACGGTCCAAGTTTGCAATTGTATTGCAGTTCTTACAACCAATGAAGGAGCATATTAAAATTGGGTTCAGGAATTATGCGGTTAAAAAGACAGAGTTCAATAGTGCTATGTCGTACAACCTCAACAATGCTGTAATTGGAGAGTTCCCAGACTTTGCAATTGACTATTCAAGTGCATTGGTTACTAAAGGTAGTTTACCGATGGCCTTAAATGCAGCTGGCGGTTCTGACCTTGCTGGTATTTTGCAAGTTACTTGGTCTGACAATTCAGAAGAGTGGAAGGCTAATTCGACTGATAAGGCTTTTATTCTTGTTTACAATGAAGCCAAAGCGGAAGCCATATCGGTTAAAACGGGTGCCTCAAGATTTGATGGTAGTTATCAAATACAATTACCTCCGAGTTACCAGAACGAAACTGTTGAGGTTTTTGTGTCTTTTATTACTGAAGATGGGAAAGAATTATCAAACAGTGTTTATGCTGGTTCAGTTACTATTCAAGCGGCTCCTTAAAGCTTGAAAGTATTGAGATTTTTATTTGCCGCTCTCTTGTTAGGGAGCGGTTTTTTAATGCCATTTTTGTATGTAAATTGTATGTAAGAAAAACAAAAGCAGCTACAACTTCGTTGTAACTGCTTCATTTCCAGTAGCGAGAGGGAGGCATGATCTCCCGACCTCATGATTATGAATCATGCGCTCTAACCAGCTGAGCTACCTCGCTATGTTTTAGCGGGTGCAAATCTAATAAATTATTTTAAATCAAATTACCATTGCTTATGAAAAATATCCTGTGAATCATCATTATTTTATAATGCATTGATAATTAATTAGTAATAGTATTAGAATTCATTACTTTTTTGTTTTTAAACCATGGGAATTGATTTTGTTTAAATAAAAAATATACCGATATTTTCAAAAATAATTTTGGAACATATTGATGGATGTATCAATTAGATAATCAATTCATTAAACCAAATATTTGTCAAATTTATTGTATAAAAAAACCAAATAGTTTTAAAGAATGAATCTTATTCCATTCTTTTTTATATATTGCAAAAAAACAGTTAATAATGGCCAAAGAAAAGTATCAAATAGAATATCCTCTCAAAACTTCCGATAGAGTGCTGTTTAATAGGCTAAGCACTGCTGGCGGCCTTAATGAATGGTTTGCTGATAATGTGATAGTACAAGGTAAGATTTTTACATTTGAATGGAGTGGTGTGGAACAGCAAGCTGAAATGATAAATAAAAAAGAGCTCAGGTATGCGCGGTTTCATTGGTTAGACGATGACGATGATAAAACTTATTTTGAATTCAAAATAAATATGGATGAATTAACCAGCGATTTGGCATTAATTGTTACTGATTTTGCAGAGCCAGATGAAATAGCCTATGCTAAGGAGTTGTGGGATTCACAAATTTCAGAACTGAAACATATTTTAGGTTCTTAACTTTTTAAATCAGCTCATTTTTGTTAATATTGTAGATTCCTCAGCACGAGGAATTTTTTTGTTTTTAATCTAACAGAAAATTGCAGTGAAACGCTTGCATCGCTTTATTCTTCAATCCTATATAGGACCTTTTGTCCTTACCTTTTTTATAGCCTTATTTTTGCTATTGATGCAATTTTTATGGAAATATATTGACGATTTGGTAGGTAAAGGGTTGGATTTAAGTATAATTTTTGAATTATTACTCTATGCATCTGCTGGTTTAGTTCCGTTGGCATTGCCCTTATCAGTTTTACTAAGTTCCATAATGACCTTTGGCAATCTTGCCGAGCATAATGAATTGATGTCGATTAAATCGGCGGGAATTTCATTATTCCGTATTATGGCGCCTTTAATTATATTTATCTCAATTGTTGGGGTGGGCGCTTTTTATTTTTCCAATAATGTAATGCCATTTACCAACTTAAAAATGGGAGCATTGCTCTACGATGTTAGACATCAGAAACCCGAGATTTCAATTAAAGAAGGTGTTTTTTCGAATGCCTTGCAAGGATATACCATTAAAGTTTCCCGCAAGAGCAAGAAAACTTCGATGCTTTATAATATTTTGATCTATGATCATACACAGGCTGAAGGGAATCGGATAGTTACTATTGCCGATTCCGCTACCATGGTGGTAACAAAAGACAATAAATATTTGGTACTTACTATGTATCAGGGAAAAACCTATAGCGAGGAAATTGAAAAACAACGGAAAAGGGATAATAAGGAATATCCTCAGCGGATTGATAGGTTTGAGGAGCAACGTATTTTAATTGATATGTCGGGATTAGGTTTTGAACGAACCGATGAAAACCTGTTTAAAAATCACTATCAAATGCTCAATTTGAGCCAATTACAGGAAACCGTAGATTCCCTTTCACTGAATTATAAGACTAGGGAAAATTCATTTGTTCAGGTTTTAAAAAAAGGTAATTATTTTAAACGGATAAATAACGAAAAACTCGACAGTATTTGGTATGCTAATAATACCTTTACTGATACTGTAAAAAGTATTGATAGTTTGTTCAATTCCCTTACTTTTAGTAAAAAGAAGCAAGTTTTTGAATATGCCCGAAATTTTGCCCGCGGAACCCAATCTTATGTAACCTCATCATCAACTGAATTCGCTCACAAAGCCCAATGGATTAAAAGGCATGAAATTGAATATCACCGCAAGTTCACCTTATCATTTGCTTGTCTTTTGCTTTTTTTTATTGGGGCTCCTTTAGGTGCTATCATCCGAAAAGGAGGAATGGGCCTTCCGGTTGTAGTTTCTGTGTTGTTTTTTGTAATTTATTATGTTATTACAATTACGGGCGAAAAATATGCAAAAATTGGGGAATGGCCAGCTTGGTTAGGCATGTGGATTTCTGCATTTATTCTCTTTCCTATCGGAATTTTTCTTACCTATAAAGCAGCGCACGATTCAGTAATTTTGAATACCGATACCTATATTGAACCCATTAAAAAATTCATTTTATCTTTAATTAAAAAGAAAGTGAATGGATTATCTCAAACTAAAGGGGTCGAAGACTCTCAAATAGTTAATTTGGATGAGGAAAACCCTGCTGCAACATAAAGATTAACTACACTGTGAAAATACTGTTTTTGTGTCATAAAATGCCCTATCCACCTAATGATGGTGGTGCCATTGCTACCTTAAATATGATAAAAGGATTTGCTGAAATGAGTGATGAATTGACCGTATTAACCATGCAAACACACAAACACTTTTTTTCGATAGCTGATTTGCCCAATGAATTAACTATCAAAACTAGTTGGCATCAAATAGGAGTTAATACAAAATTAAATCCTTTGAAGGCTATTTTCATTTTGCTGTTTTCAAAGATGCCATACAATGCACAACGATTTGAATCTAAAAAATATAAGAATAAACTAATACAAATTCTTAGTAACCAAACTTTTGATATAATTCAATTGGAGGGACTATATCTTAATTCATATATTGCCAGTATAAGAGAGCATTCCAGTGCATTAATTTCATATAGGGCGCACAATGTTGAACATGAAATATGGGAACGATTGGCTCTTAAAGAGCCATCAAAAATTAAACGCTATTATTTTAATTTACTTGCCTCACGAATAAAAGAGATGGAACTTAAAATCACTGAAAAAATAGATATCTTGATTCCAATTTCAGCAAAAGACGCAGATTTTTTTAAAATAAAAAAGCCAAATTTTTGTAAGGTGAGCCCAACAGGAATGGTTGCAACTAAGTTCAAATTAACCCAACCCAGTGAATTGAACACTATTTATTTTATTGGTTCATTGGATTGGATGCCAAATCAGGAGGGACTCTTATGGTTTATCCAAAATGTTTGGATTTCACTTTATTCAAAATATCCACAATGGAAATTTATAATTGCCGGTCGTCAGGCTCCTGTTAGTTTTGTAAAAAAACTGGAACAGTTTCCAATTGTTTTTGCCGGTGAAGTAGATGATTCAACCGAATTTATTGACAAATACCAGCTAATGGTGGTTCCACTTTTTTCGGGTAGCGGAATGCGAATTAAAATTGTGGAAGCTATGGCACGGGGTAAATGTATTTTAACCACAACTAAAGGAGCAGAGGGTATTGATGCCCAAAATCTACATGAAATTGTTATTGCCGATAATTCAGTTTTAATGATGGAATATTTAGAAAAACTGTTTCAAAACCCTAATTTAATAATGGAATATGGAGAAAATGCATTTAAATTTGCATCCAACAACTTTAAGAATGAAATAATAATTAGCGGGTTAAGGGATTTTTATCAATACAAATTGCTAACAATTAAATGATTTATCTTGAAATAGTATTTTGGTTTTTATTGTTTTCCATACTTTATTCCTACCTGATATATCCATTCAGTTTGTTTATTATAAGTTTGTTTGGTAAAAAAACCAAAAAACATGCCAACCAATTAGAGTATTTCCCAACCGTAACACTTTTTGTAACCGCTTTTAATGAAGCGGAGTTTGTAATAAAAAAAGTTGAAAACTCATTGAAGTTGAATTATCCAAAAGATAAACTTCGTTTGATTTGGGTAACCGATGGTTCTACCGATGCAACCAATGAATTGTTGCAAAATTTTCCGGAAGTAACGGTCTTTTATGAGCCTCAGCGTAATGGTAAGGTTCATGCCATGAATCGGGGAATGCAATTTGTTGATTCCGAAATTGTAATTTTTTCTGATGGGAACACCTTATTGAGTCAAGATACAGTAATTGCTATTGTAACTGCTTTTGCTAATCCAAAGGTAGGTTGTGTTGCCGGTGAAAAGAGGATTCAATTGGATGTAAAAGATAATGCGGCTACTTCTGGCGAAGGTCTCTATTGGAAATATGAATCATGGGTTAAGGATCAGGAATCCAACATGGGTTCTTGCATGGGAGCTGCTGGCGAGCTTTTTGCCATAAGGCGTAGTTTATTTTTTTCCGTACCAAATGATACCATTCTTGACGATTTTACCATATCGTTGAAAATTGCCATGCAGGGTTACAAAATTGATTACACCCCTGAAGCATTTGCCTTGGAACAAGCTTCGGCCTCGGTAGATGAAGAAATGAAACGAAAAATAAGGATAGCCGCAGGCAGTTTTCAATCGGTTTTTCGATTACTCCCTTTATTAAATATTTTTAAATACGGTACATTAAGTTGGCAGTTCATATCGCACAAGTTGTTTCGTTGGATAATTATACCATTGAGTTTAGTATTAATAATTCCAATTAACATTATTTTGGCGAACTATTCCAGTCATACCTCATTGTATCAATCCATTGGGTTCATTCAAATCCTGCTGTATTTTATAGTGCTATTAGGTTTTATTTTCCGAAAGCGTAAAACCAGTTGGGGATTTATGTTTGTACCCTATTATTTTTTTATAGCCAATAAAGCTTTGTGGCTTGGCTTCTTTAGGTTTCTTGGTGGTAAGCAGTCCGTAAAATGGGAGCGGGCAAAGAGGGCATAGCTGACTGGATTTTGTGACACAAAATTTACATGTGTTTGGACATTTTTTAAAATAAAAGGCAATAATTCCGATAATCCCGTGCTTTTTTAGGTTTAGGATTATGTATTAATTGGGTACGGAAAGCTTCACTTATGAGTAATTCGATTATACTTGGTGTTTCATACGACTATGGTTTAGCAAATATTTCTCCTTATCAGGAAAATGGGACTACTTCAAAAAATCGGGTTTTAAAATTCTCAGTGGGGGTGAATTTTTAGATACCTTTTTACCTATTGGTTGCTAATTCCATATCCCTTAACATGCCATAATATAAAGGAACTTTCAATAATTTAATTACTTTTGCAGCCTATTTAAAGTTCGCAATCAATGATGGATAATAACTCTATAGATATCAAGTTTAATACCATTGAAGAAGCCATTGAAGACATAAAAAGTGGAAAGCTGTTGATTGTGGTAGATGATGAACAGCGTGAAAATGAAGGTGATTTTGTAGCTGCTGCGCAAATGGTCACCCCCGAAATGATCAATTTCATGGCAATCAACGGCAGAGGCCTTATTTGTACTCCGCTAACCGAAAAACGCTGTTCCGAGCTGGAATTGGAATTGATGGTTGGGAAAAATACTTCCCTGCATGCCACACCATTTACAGTTTCGGTTGATTTGATAGGCCACGGTTGTACAACCGGGATTTCTGCCCACGATAGAGCCAAAACCATTAAAGCATTGGTAGATAGAAATACAAAACCGGATGATTTAGGCAGACCTGGGCATATATTTCCCTTAAAAGCCAAAGACCGAGGCGTCATTCAAAGAGCCGGACATACTGAAGCCGTTGTTGATTTGGCGCGACTTGCAGGATTGGAACCCGTGGGTGTATTGGTCGAAATTATGAATGAAGACGGCACAATGGCCCGCTTACCTGAATTGATGGTTATTGCACAAAAATTCCAATTAAAGATTATTTCAATTGAAGCATTGATTACCTACCGTTTGCGTCAGGAAAGCCTGATTGAACAAGGTGAAATGGTGCTGCTTCCTACCGAATTTGGTAATTTCAACTTAATTCCATTTCTGGATAAAAATACCAAGCAGGAGCATATTGCCCTGATAAAAGGAACTTGGTTGCCTGATGAACCCGTGTTAACTCGTGTACATTCGTCGTGTGTAACTGGTGATATTTTTGGTTCCTTAAGATGCGATTGTGGATTGCAATTGCACAAAGCCATGCAAATGATTGAGAAAGAAGGCAAAGGGGTGATAGTTTATATGAGCCAGGAAGGTAGGGGAATTGGTTTGTTTAATAAAATTAAAGCCTATAAATTACAAGAGCAAGGAATGGATACCGTTGAAGCTAACATTGCCTTAGGTTTTAATGGCGATGAACGCGATTATGGGGTAGGAGCCCAAATACTGAAGCAACTTGGAGTACGTAAAATGAGGTTATTAACCAACAATCCAATAAAACGGATTGGACTTGAAGGTTTTGGAATAGAAATAACCGAAAATGTGAATTTAGAAGTTCCTGCAAATCAACACAATCATTTTTATATGGAAACCAAGCGCGATAAAATGGGACATTTTCTTCACCTAATGCCGTTTGAACAACAAACCAATAAGAATAAATAATACTTTTTAATCCGGTAACCGTAATTAAAATATTCCGGATATTTATAGGGTGGATAGGGTTGACTCTTGCTATTGTCTTGAAACATAAAATATGGGTGTGTTCCTTGCATCACATATAATATGAGTGTTTTATTTGGTATTTCCGATTGTTCTTAACCCTATTTTTTTGCTACATTTACAAGCAAAGCAAAATAAACTTAACTTAATAAATCATGAATATACGCTTATCGATACACCGGAAGATGATTATTTACCTGATTCCGGCCGTCATCTTGATTTTTGGCGGTGCTATCAGTTTTATTATTATTCAGGCCCGACAAACAGCATTAACTGATGCTCAAAACATAGCTGATGAATCAGCTGAAAAGTATGCATCTATTATAAAAGCCGAAATTGAAACTAATTTTGATGTAGCCAGAGGGGTTGCCTATTCGATTAATTCTTTTTTTAATCTTTCAAATGAACAGCGAACCGAATTGTACGATAAGGTTTTAGGCAATGTTATAACTGCAAATCCGCAATACGTTTCATTTTGGTTGAATTCTGAGTTGCAATTTATTGACCCGGAATTTATTGGTAAATCAGGACGTGCCAGATTTACTTATTACCGCGATAAAAATAGAAGCATTAAATATAAGCGTGACTCACTTGATTTTGATAGTAACAAAATTAATAAAGAGGGCGATTATCAAAAAATGAAAATCACAAAGAAAGAAACCTTGTTAGAGCCATATTTCTTTTCTTATTCAGGTATTAGCAGCGATAAAATTCTGGAAACCAGCATTTGTGTTCCAATTTTTAAAAATTATGAATTTGCGGGTTTGGTAGGTTCAGATATTGAATTAAATTATTTTCAAGAATTGATTAAGAACATTAAAATTTTTGGTGGTGGTTATGTTTATTTAATTTCCAATCAAGGTGTTTTGCTTGCTTTTCCCGACCCATCAAAAATAGGTGAATCGCTAAGTAAATTGTATGCTGCACAAGATATAGAGCATTCTATTAGTAAAAATATACAACAAGGAAATAAATTTTCATACAAAGGAAATGACTTTATTAATAATACTGAGAGTTATATAACCTACATTCCTATTCTTATTGGTGAGACAAATAATTCTTGGTCGTTGGCCGTAAGTGTTCCTTTTAGTGCAATCCAGCAGAAAGCTAAACAAGCTCTTTGGCTTTCTATTATTGTTAGCTTGTTTGGAATTGTATTGTTAAGTATTATAATTTATTTTATATCCAGAAATATTTCAAACCCTTTAAAAGCTACCACAAAAGTATTGAGGCAACTTTCGCAAGGCAATATTAATGAGTCAGAAAAACTTGAAATTCATTCAGGCGATGAAATTGAAGAAATGGCCGAATCAGTGAATCTTTTGATTGATGGATTGAATAGAACGGCTGATTTTGCAAAAACCATTGGAAAAGGAAACCTGAATGCAGAGTATCAAAATTCTGGCGAGAACGACCTTCTTGGAAATTCATTACTCGAAATGAGACAAAGCCTCATTTTAGCTGAAGAAGAAGATAAAAAGCGCAAAATTGAAGACGAAAAACACAATTGGGCTACTCAGGGTCAGGCAAAATTTGGCGAAATTCTAAGGCAGCACAATCAGGAAATTAGTCAACTTTCATTTAGCATAATGAGCCAGATGGTTGATTATATTGGAGCCATTCAAGGGGGACTTTTTATTAAGAACGATGATGATGCGGATGAAGTTGTTTTTGAGCTTACCGGAGCCATTGCTTACAACCGGCAAAAGCTGATGGAAAGTAAATTCAAAATAGGAGAAAACCTGGTAGGTCGATGTGCTTATGAAAAATTGACCATTTATATGGAAGAGGTACCGGAGGATTACGTACACGTAACTTCGGGACTTGGGGAATCAAACCCACGTTCTATATTATTGGTACCAGCAATACTTAATGATGAAGTGTATGCCGTTATTGAATTGGTATCATTCAATAAATTTGAAACCTATCAAATAGAGTTTGTTGAAAAAATTGGAGAGAACATTGCCTCTACTCTATCGAATGCTAAAGTTGGAAATAGAACCAATAAGCTGTTGCAGCAATCGAAACAGCAGTCGGAAGAGCTAGCTGCCCAAGAAGAAGAGATGAGACAAAACCTTGAGGAACTGCAAGCTACTCAAGAGGAGGTTGAACGGTTACGGGAAGAAGAACAGGTGAAAACAAAAAAAATGATTCAATCTGTTGAAAAACACCGAATTGCGTTATTAAAAATTTTAGATTACATTCCATTAAAAGTATTCTTGAAAGATCACGAAGGAAGGATGCTAATAGTAAATAAAAAGGTTCTTACGGTGCATAATGCCAAAATGGAAGATTTGATTGGGAAAAACGATTTCGATTTTATTCCTGACCATGCTGAAGCAAAAAAACAATGGGATGCCGAGCAAAAAATTATTAAGTCAGGGGAGCTTTTCCACGAAATACATCAAGAAACCATCAATAACTCTGGTTTTACCCTTGATACTACTAAATATCCTTTCTTTATTGACTATTTGGAGGAAACCGGAATTTTGGGAGTTCAAATTGATATAACTAAAGAAGTTGAAAAGGATGCCTTAATTGCCCAGTTGCAGGATGAGATAAAAAAACTGAGGAAGTAACAGAATCATTGTCTCATGTTTTAGCAATAAGTAATTCATGGTGAACCTATCAACAGGTATTCATTTTAAATCATTAAAAAACTGTAATTTTGTATTTCATTATTTAAATTAAACCATGTTCAATTTTTCCGATGTAAGTTTAACCCAAATGGTGGTTCATAGCATTGGCAGCCGTCCTGAAGAAGCGGGTATTAAACTGTCGAAAGCCGAGATGAAGATTACTGATCATACGGTAGAAGATATCTTGAAGCAGTATTTTCTATCTCAATTTAAAGCCGATTATTTTTACAGTTTTACCCACGATTCCGACCTCCAATTGAATGAGGTCTTTAACTTTGCCCGTCAGATTTTCGACGATCCCGACAATTTTTATAACCAATCGGTAAACTTAGCTCAACACTTATATAATAAATCGAACCATCCAAAAATAAAAACCGGGGAGTTTTATGTAGTCCGGTTTTCCGATATTACCATTGATGATGAGGTGGTTGATGGCATTGGACTATTTAAATCGGAAACCAAAGATACCTACATCCGGGTTTTTCAGAAAAATGAAAATTTTGAAGTGGATTACGAAAATGGAATCAACATCAAAAAACTCGATAAAGGATGTCTCATTTTTAATACCGAAAAAGAATTTGGCTATAAAGTTTCCATTATCGATTCTACCAACCGTTCAGGGGAGGCATTGTATTGGCGCGATGAATTTTTGAATATTTCGCCCCGCGAAAATGAGTTTTACCAGACCAACCAGTTGCTCGATTTGTGTAAAGGATTCTCCGATCAGATATTGACCAACCAAAACAACGTTGAAAAGCAGGAACAGGTATCATTCATTAAACGCACTGAAGAATACCTAAACAAACACGACCAGTTTGATAGCGAGGATTTTAAAAAACAAGTAATTAATGATGAGAAAATTGGTGAGGCATTCGATGAATTCAAGCAAGAGTTTGAAATGAAACGCGATTTATCGCCGGTTGACCAATTCGAAATATCGGAAAACGCCCTAAAAAAAGGAAAGAAATTTTTCAGGAGCATCATCAAACTCGACAAGAACTTCCATATTTATGTGCATTCCAACCCCGATTTTATTGAAAAAGGTTACGATAACTTAAAAGGGTTGAGGTACTACAAACTGTTTTTCCACGATGAAACTTAAAATCCTTATAAACATAACTAACATGGCAAACATTAGAAACTTAAAAAAAGACATAAACTACGTAACCTCGGAATTGGTAGTGGAGTGTTTTACCTACAATTTCCTGTTCCCCGAAAAAAGCCAAGATGAACTGGCTGCTATTATTTCCGACTCGGTTAGCATGAAGGAAGTATTAATACAGCAAATAAATGATGCAAAAAAAAGTAAAAATGATCAATTGAAGCAAAAATACATCAAAATAAGAAAAGAATTTGAAAACCAGGTTGAAACGTTGGCCGAACGATTGACAAAACTAAACGGATAGTTATTTTTTTTATTTCGCAAATCTGTTATTATCAAACATTAATTCTAATTTTGCAAACTTGTTTAAAAGATAATTTTTCCGCATCATGATAAAAATAACGTTTCCCGATAATAGTGTACGGGAATTCCCAAAAGGAATCAACGGAATGGATATTGCCCAAAGCATCAGTCCTAGGCTGGCAAAAGAAGTATTGTCAATTGCCGTTAATGGGGATGTTTTGGATTTAACCCGCTCTATTGAGCACGATGCCAGCATTAAATTGCACAAATGGGATGACGAGGAGGGCAAACATGCCTTTTGGCATTCGTCGGCTCACTTAATGGCAGAGGCTTTACAGGAATTGTATCCCGGAGTAAAATTGGCATCGGCCCGGCCATTGAAAATGGATTTTATTACGACGTTGATTTGGGCGACAACAAAACAATTACCGACAGCGATTTCAGTATCATAGAAACAAAAATGCAGGAACTGGCTTCACGCAAGGTGGATTATAACCGATCCGAAGTTTCGAAAAGTCAAGCATTGGATTATTTTGGTGGCATAAATGAAACCTATAAAGTTGAGTTAATCAACGATTTGGAAGACGGGACCATCAGCTTTTACAAACAAGGTAATTTTACCGATTTGTGTCGTGGTCCTCATTTGCCAAATACCGAATTTATTAAAGCGGTCAAAATATTAAGCATTGCCGGTGCATACTGGCGAGGCGATGAAAAACGCAAACAATTGACCCGGATTTATGGCATTACTTTTCCAAAAAAATCAATGCTCGATGATTATTTGGTTTTACTTGAAGAAGCCAAAAAACGCGATCACCGCAAATTAGGAAAAGAACTGGAATTATTTGCCTTTTCAGCAAGGGTGGGTCAAGGATTGCCCTTATGGTTACCCAAAGGAGCCATATTGCGTGAACGTCTTGAAAATTTCCTGAAAAGAGTGCAACGCACCTATGGTTATTTACCGGTAATTACTCCTCATATCGGGCAAAAGGAACTTTATGTGACTTCGGGTCACTATGCAAAATACGGAGCCGATTCATTCCAGCCCATTCACACACCAGCCGAAGGGGAGGAGTTTCTATTAAAACCCATGAATTGTCCGCATCATTGCGAGATTTATAAAGTAAAACCACGGTCGTACAAAGATCTTCCCATCCGGTTTGCCGAATTTGGTACTGTTTATCGATACGAACAAAGCGGTGAATTGCATGGTTTAACCCGTGTTAGAGGATTTACCCAAGATGATGCGCACATTTTTTGCCGTCCCGATCAATTGAAAGAAGAGTTTATCAAAGTAATTGATATTGTTCTGTACATTTTCAAAACATTGGAATTCAATGAATATACAGCTCAAATTTCGTTGCGTGATCCAAACAACCGGGAAAAATATATCGGTAGCGATGAAAACTGGCAAAAAGCAGAACAATCCATCATTGAAGCTTGTAACGAAAAAGGACTTGAAACAACAGTGGTGCTTGGTGAAGCAGCATTCTATGGCCCAAAACTGGATTTTATGGTTCGCGATGCCATTGGCCGCAAATGGCAATTAGGAACCATTCAGGTTGATTATAATTTGCCTGAACGTTTTGAATTGGAATACATTGGAAACGATGATAAAAGGTATCGTCCGGTAATGATTCACAGGGCACCTTTTGGTTCCATGGAACGTTTTGTAGCGGTTCTGATTGAGCATACTGGTGGAAAGTTCCCATTGTGGTTAACGCCTGAACAAGCAGTAATTTTACCTATCAGTGAAAAATATAACGATTTTGCCAAAAAAGTTTCAGATATTCTAAATAATTCCGATATTCGCACCGCAATTGACGACCGAAACGAAAAGATTGGCAGAAAGATACGTGACAATGAATTAAAACGTATTCCTTATTTGCTTATTGTTGGTGAAAAGGAAATGGAATCCAATTCAGTTTCGGTTAGAAAACAAGGCGATGGAGATAAAGGCATGATGAGCCTTGAAGATTTTGCATCAATGATACAGAAAGAAGTAGAACTATTAATTAAGTATTAATTTAAATTAGGAGGACCAAGCCATAGTAGGACCAAAGACCCCGAGACGCGGATTTCAACCAAAAGAAGAGAAATCGGCGTTCAGAATTAATGAAGAAATTAGGGTACCCCAGATCCGTTTAGTGGGTGATAATATTGAAAACCCTGGCGTTTATACAGTTAGAGAAGCTTTGAAAATAGCTGAAGCACAGGTGCTTGATTTGGTAGAGATTTCACCTACCGCTGATCCTCCTGTTTGTAAGGTAATTGATTATAGTAAATTTCTTTACGAGCAAAAGAAAAAACAAAAGGAAATAAAGGCCAAAGCTTCCAAAGTAATAATAAAGGAAATCCGGTTTGGACCAAATACCGATGAGCATGATTTTAATTTCAAAAAGAATCATGCATTAAAATTCCTCGATGAAGGAGCAAAACTTAAAGTCTATGTGTTCTTTAAAGGCAGATCAATTTTATTTAAAGAACAAGGTGAGATTCTATTATTGAGGCTTGCCACAGAAATAGAAGATCAAGGTAAAGTAGAGCAAATGCCTAAATTGGAAGGAAAAAGAATGATAATGCTTATTTCACCTAAAAAGAAAAAATAAATTGTTGGATTAAATTGAGCAATTATGCCTAAAATGAAAACTAATTCCGGAGCTAAGAAGCGTTTTGTGTTGACCGGATCCGGAAAGATTAAAAGAAAACATGCTTTCAAAAGTCACATTTTGACTAAGAAATCTACTAAACGCAAACGTAATTTAACCTATTTTACTACCGTTGATAAAGCCGATGTAAAAAACATCAAGCTTTGTTTAGCGATGAGGTAGTATTATAATTGTTTAACCAGGATTGAATTAGCCGAAAAAAGATTCCTAATGGTGAGGAACGCTAACCAGTCCATAAAAAGTAAAGAATATGCCAAGATCAGTAAATGCTGTAGCATCAAGAGCGAGAAGGAAAAAAGTATTAAAGCAGACCAGAGGTAACTTTGGATCAAGAGCAAATGTTTGGACTGTTGCAAAGAATACCTTTGAAAAAGGATTGCAACATGCATACCGTGACCGTAAAACAAAAAAACGTAATTTCAGAGGACTTTGGATACAGCGTATTAATGCTGGGGTTCGCCTTCATGGAATGTCATACTCCGAGTTTATTGGTAAATTGAACAAAGCCAATGTGGGTTTAAATCGTAAAGTTCTTGCCGATTTGGCAATGAACCATCCACTTGCATTTGAAGCAGTTTGCAAAAAAGTAAAATAATACTATTTAGGTTGAAATAAGAAACTAAACCATCCCCACGGATGGTTTTTTTTGTTTCCACTTTGTTGAAATAAACAGTTACATATTTTTATAATAAAATTTGTAAAACAATAAATAATTATCGAAAAACAATAAATAAAAGTTGTTTATTAATAAAATAATGATTTTCTTTGTCAAACAAATTTATTGACTATGAATGAAAAACTGTTAATTAAAACACTGAGTTATCTTTTTAAATGGACATATCATTTGAATCTGATTATCGGATTTGGAATTATTGGTTTTACAGTTATCAATTTTATTAAGCCAATAAAAGTATTATCTACGGCTTATCTTGGAAAATTTAACCTGATGGTGGAATCCACTTCGCTAGTTTCTGGTTCTAAAGTTAATGAAGGTGCTGTTTATTTTGATACTATTGCTGGAAACCCATCATTGGTTATGAATTCCTCATGGCATGGATTTTATGTTTTTGTTTTTGTTGCATGTATTGTATTGATAACTCTTGTTTATAATTATCAATTATGGCGTTTGTTCGATTATTTAAAGAGAGCAACAACACAAGTAACTCCATTCACTGATGAAATAAGCAAACGATTAGAATTCACAGCAAAATTTTCAATTCTAATTTTTATTCTTGGGGCATTAGCTAGTACAATTAAAATCTATTCTATGAAGCCATTTAGTATTAATAAAATGGTAATTACGCCAGCCTTTGATAATCAAATTATTAACTTTTTATGGGTAGCAATTGGTTTATATATTATAGCGCAAGTTTATAAAGTAGGGGTGGAATTGAAAAAAGAAAAGGATTTAACCATTTGATAATTAACAATTAGCAATTAACAATTAACAATTAACAATTAACAATTAACAATTAACAATTAACAATTAGCAATTAACAATTAGAAATTAGAGATTAGAATTTAGAAACTAGAGATTAGATATTATATAGCACAACATCGTTTACAAATTTCTATATTAAAAGTGTAGCACCACATCGTTTACAGTTCTTTGACATCTTGTAGCACAACATCGTTTACAGCCTAATGATGAA